>Ga0207989_1001794_pt1 | contig 10395 bp, 9 predicted proteins | sample ETNtaG_7_FD_185777 | JGI IMG/M metagenome (GOLD analysis project Ga0207989, IMG submission 185777) | Marine microbial and viral communities from oxygen minimum zone, Eastern Pacific Ocean - ETNP201406SV65 (SPAdes) (version 2) | ecosystem: Environmental > Aquatic > Marine > Oceanic ... | reverse complement strand
TTTAGTAGAACAAATGTTTAATACCATGCATGAAGGAAGTGGGATAGGATTAGCTGCAAATCAAATAGGATATAGTTTGAATCTAGTAGTTTTAGATACCTCCAATTTGGAAGGTGAAGAAGATTGTAAACCATATATTTTAATCAATACTGAAATTATTGGATCGAATGGATCTTCCATTATGGAGGAAGGATGTTTAAGTGTGCCTGATATCCGTGCGGAAATTGAACGTCCTGAAACTATTATAATAAAATTTCAGGATTTAGAACAAAATTTTTATGAAGAATCATTTACCGGATTACTTTCCCGTGTAATTCAACATGAATTAGATCACTTAAATGGCAAATTCTTCGTAGATTATCTGTCGCCAGCTAAAAAGATACTAATAAAAAAGCGTCTTTTAGAAATTTCAAAAAATGGCAGTCCATCTACTGGAATTATTTTATAAATTAAATAGTTAATAGCAATATGAAATTGGTGTTTTTTGGTACACCTGAATTTGCAGTTCCTACTCTTAATGCCCTTCATGATTCAGATCATGAAATATTGGGAGTAGTAACAAGTCCAGATAGAAAGTCAGGACGTGGATTAAAGGTAAAGTCATCAGCAATAAAAAAATGTTCAGAGAAGTATGGCCTGCCTATCTATGAACCGGAAAGCACAAGAAGCAATCAATTACATTCTACATTAAAACAAATTAATCCAGATATTTATGTTGTCGTGGCTTATAAAATATTACCAGAATCAATTCTAAATATACCTAACAAAGGTGCTGTAAATCTCCATGCATCTTTACTCCCAAAATATAGAGGAGCAGCTCCAGTAAATCATGCAATATTAAATGGTGATGCTGAAATTGGGCTCAGTACATTCCTGATCCAGAAGAAAGTGGATACAGGTGATTTACTTTTTCAACATTCCATGCAAATTGATAATACAATCACAACGGGTGAAGTCCTTTCAAAATTATCACTAATTGGAGCTGAACTCATTATGAAGACCTTAACTGCACTTGCCGAAAATAATATCAAACCACTTAAACAAGATTCCGAAAAAGCAACATATGCTCCAAAGATAGGTGTTGAGGACTGCAAGATAAATTGGCTTAAAACAGCGGATTCTATACATAACCAGATTAGAGCTTTTTCACCAAAACCTGGAGCTTTTACCTTTTATAATGATAAAAGAGTTAAATTGTTTGGTTCTAAGGTCTTACGAAACACAAGCAGTGCATCGTTAATTCCCGGGCAAATTGAATATGCTGATTCCATATTTAAAATAGGGACAGCTACAGAGCCAATTCAAATTACCAACATTCAAATTGAAGGTAAAAAAATGCTTCCAGTAGATCAATTTATCTTAGGATTTCCAAGAATTACAGGAGGGTGTTTTGATTAAAAAAGAAATAAGAACACGAAGAATTGCATGGGAAATAATGAAAAAAGCGGCATTTAGAGATCGTCGTTTATCAGATGTAACTGCAGAAATATATCGTAGAGAAGGCGATAATATCAGCGATCAGGACCGACGTTTTATTACCATGCTGGTTCAGGGTACTGTAAGGCTTACGGGAAGGTTGGATTGGGAACTTAGACAAGTATTTGTTGGCGATTATGAAGATTTAAAAGAAGGATTACGCATATTACTCAGACTTGGCGTTTTTCAATTGTTTTATATGGATAGTGTGCCAGATTATGCAGCGGTAACTACTACTGTCCAACTGGCAAAAAAAATACATCCAAATTTGGGAGGCCTAACAAATGCCATTCTTAGAACACTTGCTAGTTTAGAAGATAGAAGCATTCCAGATGAAAATACTCCTATTGCTAATGTAGCAAACTATTTAAGCCATCCTGAATGGTTAATTAGCAAATGGATTAAAGATAAAAGCTTTGATCAAGCTAAAGCCCTTGCAGAATGGAATAATGAATATCCAAATCTTTGGTTCAGAGTGAATCGAATTGAATACACTCCTGCTAAATTCAAAAATTATTTGAAAAAACATGATATTAGCTATGAGCAATTTGAACATATCCCTGAATTCTTTCAAACTTCAAAGCATCAGGAATTGCTCAAAAGTGATATATTCAAAGAAGGTAAAATCTCTGTTCAGGATCCTTCTGCAGGATTAGTTGTACAACTGGTAGATCCTAAGAAAAAAGAGTCAATTACTGATGTTTGTGCCGCCCCTGGAGGAAAATCATCCTATCTTGCTGAAATGTTAAATAATTCCGGATCTATTTTATCTTATGATTCAAATGAAGAACGATTAAAACGTTTAGATAATACATTAGAAAGATTGCATATAAAAAATACAGAATCAGACTTAGTTGATATTACTGAAGATGAAATTCCGATGACGGATAAAATGTTATTAGATGTACCATGCTCAGGTACTGGCGTTATGGCTAAGCGTGCTGATATTAGATGGCGTCGTTCAATTGATGATATTTTAGAAATGCATCTGCTGCAGAGAAAAATATTATGGGCAGCGTCTAATTTTATAAATCCAGGAGGCGTCATTGTATATAGCACCTGTTCAGTTGAACCAGAAGAAAATTATATGGTAATTGATGCATTTCTAAAATCGCACCCAAATTATTCTATTGAATCTGCTAAGGATTATGTTCCACCTGAATATGTTGATGAAAAAGGAGCTATGGTTACATTTCCGCCAGATCACAAAATAGATGGAGGGTTCGCAGTAAGATTAGTAAATAATGGGTAGATCCCTACTCAAATATCTCATAACCTGTATAATATTCTCACTATCAGGTATTATAATATTAGACTATATTATTTTACCTAATTATGTGGGATATAACAATGAGCACTATTTGCCAGATGTGCGTAGTGAATATCGAGAAAAAGCAGTCTATCAATTGCGTGCGCTGGGGTTCAATACCCAAGAAATACTAGTACCATATTCAGATGCAAATATTCCAGGGACCGTTATAAAGATGTTTCCCCGAGCATTTACAAAAGTAAAGGAAGGAAGGACCATTGATCTTACCATTGCAGGGAAAGATGAAGATATTACAATTCCAGATATTAGCAATTCAACCCTTCGAAATGCTAAATTAACAATTGCTAAACTTGGTTTGGGCATTGATACAGTAATTTATGAATATGACAATATAATTCCTGATGGTTTTATATCATTTCAGCTTCCAAGAAAAGGGAAAACAGTAAAATCTTCTACAAATATGACTTTAGGAGTAAGCAAGGGAGCGCCTCCAGATTATTATATAATTCCCGATGTTGTAAACTTTAGCCTAAATAAAGCCCGTAAGACTATTATAAATGAGGGGCTTAGAGTGGGGGAGCTCATCTATGAATTTCAGCCTGATCTTGTGCCAAATACGATAATTGAACAAAATATGACAGCTGGGATGAGGGTATCTTTTCCTGCTTCAATTAATCTACTTATAAGCACTGATAAGCAGGATAAATAATATGAGAATAATATCACCATCACTTCTAGCTGCAAATTTTAAAAATATCTCTGAGGACATTAAAAAAGTAGAGTCAGCTGGTGCAGATCGTTTACATTTAGATGTAATGGATGGAAATTTTGTTCCTTCAATAACTTTTGGCCCAATGATTGTTAGCGCAATCAATGAATGTACCGATTGTCATTTAGAAACCCATCTAATGATTCAAAAGCCGCACAAGTCTTTAGACCAGTATATTAAAGCGGGATCAGACACGATAATTATTCATACTGAAGCTAGCACAAATCCCAAGGAAGATTTATTATATATTCGTAAAAATAATGTTTATGCTGGTATTGCCTTAAATCCCTATACAGATGAAAATTGTCTTTTGCCAATATTGGATTATTTAGATTATATTTTAATTATGTCAGTTGTCCCTGGAAAAGGTGGGCAATCATTTATAAAATCTACCTTAAATAAAATGGAAAATATTGTTCAAATGACCAAGGATAGAAATATCACCATTGGAGTGGATGGTGGCGTCAATTTAGATACTATCTCAAAGGTCTATGATGCAGGTATCGATATAACAATAGTGGGATCAGCTTTATTTAAATCTGATAATATTTCCCAGAGGTATCAGGACTTAATGAATGCATGACCCCTTAAGTTACCGTCAAGAAATCTATCGGAAACTCATCCATTTATCCTCATCATGCATTCCATTTATGCTATGGTATTTTGGAAAGGATACTTTCCAGCCATGGATAATATCCTGTGCGATTATTTTACCGATTTTAGATTATGGAAGGAGACATAATAAATTTTTGTACCGCATATATAGCGACCTATTTATAACATTTACCCGACCTATTGAACAGGGAATATTATCAGGCGCTTCATGGGTAATTATTGGCGCTGCAGTTACCATATTCATTTTTAATGAAAATACAGCAATTATCGGATTACTTGTATTAAGCATTGCCGATTCAGCGGCTGCAATTGTTGGCATTAAATTTGGAAAAACACAATTATTTTCAAAATCATTAGAAGGATCTACTGCATTTTTCATTACAGCAACAATTATTGTATTTTCATTATCTTCAGCAGCAGCTTATGTTAATTTCATTGCAGTAATCGCAGCAACGGTTGTTGAATTATTTTCAACCCCCCGCATTAATGACAATCTTCTCATACCCATGGTATTAGCACTTATCTTAACTATTGGAGGCGTTGGGTGAGTTTTTTAACACCATTTTTCCTCTGGCTGCTTCCTTTAAGTGCAATTCCACTTATTATTCATCTGCTGAATCGCCGAAACCTCATAACTATAGATTTCAGCACACTAAGATTTTTAAAACTATTAGAGCGGGAATCTATCCGAAAACTTCAAATTTTACAACTTTTATTACTAATCCTAAGAACTATAATTATTCTATGTATTATTTTAATGATTAGCAGGCCAGTGATAAATGGAATATTTAATTTGCAAAATTCCGGGGAATCAGCCCTTCATGCTATAATTATGGATGATAGTTTTTCGATGTCTGGAAATAAAGAAAATGTTCAAAATACTGCCCAGAAAATACTCAATCAAATCCCAGATAAAAATCAATTAATTTGGATGAACACAAGCGGTGGGCTTCAATTTAAAGGTCTTAGAGAAGATGTGCCGCCAATTGAATCGCTTGTAAAATCGACGTTTTTAGGAAAATCTATAAGTAATTCTCTTAATACGTTGAAAGTGAATAGTAGAGGAGAATTTACCTCAAAAGAATTGTATATTTTAACCGATGGACAATATTCATCCATAAAAGAATTAAATGACAATAGTGACCAATTGAAATCGTTTCATATATATTCCTTTATTGCACCAAAAATTAATAACAATTTAGCTATAGTCAATTTGAATATAGTAAATGAAATTCTTCTTCCAAATGACCAAATGGAAATTGAAGTATCTGTGCAAAATAGTGGCGTGGAAAATATTGAAAACCGCTTATTGCAATTAATCATTAATGAAATGATAGTTGGGCAGCAGCTAATTTCGCTAAAGTCCGGGAATACAAAATTATTTACCTTTAAAACAGCTCTTTCGAAATCAGGAAACTATTTAGGGAAAATTGAATTAGACGTTGATGATATTTTAGAAGATAATCGTTTTTACTTCGTACTTAATATTCCTGATAGGCATAAAATAGCAATTATTGCCCGTTCATCTGAATCGTCATATTATATCAGGGAATCTTTAAGGACATTAAATATATCCGGAGAATCACTAAGCATTACTGAATTTGTCGATTTTAATAGTCCTCAATTAAAATTAAATGAGCAGGATATTATTTTCTATTTAGATCCTGAAAACTCAGGAGAGATAGCGGATAGTAAAATTGAAGACTTTCTTTATAGAGGAGGGCATTTAATAATATTTCCTGACAATAATTCTGACTCCAATTCTTTTGAATATTTAAGCAATATTTGGTCTGAGACTCCTGATAAATATATTAGTTTAATTAAGCAATCTTTGACTGGCAATTCATTTCAGGAAATAAATCCAAATTCCATTCAATCTAATGATTTAAAGGATATATTTGCTCCCAATAATACCCGAGATAGAAATGTAAAATATTTTAAGTATTTATCACTACCATTTGATCCTAAATATAGTAAAATTCAACTTAAAGATGGTAACCCAATTTGGAATAGATATCCTTTGCATTCTGGAATTTTAGATGTTTTTGGATATGCATTGAATTTAAGCTGGACGAACTTTCCAATTAAAGGTTCATTTTTACCATTTATTCATTATTTAATATACTCAAATAGTATAAATAATCATAATATATTTATAAATACTGATACAGCCTGGAATACTGTTTTACAAGAATATTATACAAACAAAGTTTATCATATTCCTCCTGATGGAAGTAAAGAAATATTAATTATTGACAATAATAATTCTGTTAATGTAGATATGTTTAAATCCCCTGGCTTTCACAGTTTGCAAACTGATAATATAGAAATTGAAAAAATTGCAGTAAATATTAACAGCAGTGAACTGCAAAGTCAAATTATTCCATTCGATAATATTGAAGAAATTATACCAGAAAATATTGAACTAATTTCTATGAAAGATGATATTCTTACAGAGTTAAAAGAAGCAAGAATTGGCGTTGAATTATGGAGGTATTTATTATATCTGACTATTTTATTATTGCTCATTGAAATGATTGTATCAAATGCAAAAAAACAACGTTAAACGAGAGAAAGCTTTTCTAATTGGCGTTGTATTAAAGGGATCCTCTTCGGCTCAGATTTTGGAGCAATTAGAGGAGATGGAATTTCTAGCAGATACAGCTGGAGCGGATATAGTAAGTAAAACAACCCAGAGCCGAAATATGCCTGATCCTGCCACATTTATAGGGAAAGGAAAAACTCAGACTATTATAAATCAAGCTAAGGAGCTGGAATGTGAATTAATTATCTTTAATGATGACATTTCACCAACCCAACTCAAGAACCTGCAAAAGGAAGCAGGCGAAAATATAAAGGTTATTGATCGTACTGGGTTGATTTTAGATATTTTTACGAAGCATGCTAAGACCAAAGAAGCCAAAACACAGGTTCAATTAGCACAACTTGAATATTTTCTTCCCAGACTCACTCGGCAATGGACTCACCTTGAAAGGCAGATGGGTGGAATTGGAACTAGGGCAGGGGCAGGGGAGACCCAAATTGAGATTGACCGGCGATTAATTAGAAACCAAATATCAAAATTAAAAAGAGAGCTCACTGCCATTGAAAAACAACGCAAGGTGCAAAATCATTCCAGAGAAGAAGCATTTAGGATTGCACTGGTGGGTTATACAAATGCGGGCAAATCTACGCTTATGAATGCCTTAACAGATGCAGATGTTTTGGTGCAGAATCAACTATTTGCCACCTTAGATACCACCACCAGAAAACTAGAAAATATAGACGTTTGCATACCAGTATTATTAAGCGATACCGTCGGATTTATTCGGAATTTACCTCATAATTTAATTGCCTCATTTAGATCTACGCTGGGAGAAATAAGAGATGTGGACTTACTGCTAAAAGTATTTGATGCATCTTCTAATCATATACATGAACATATTGAAACTGTTGAAACGGTATTGAAAGAAATGGATATGCCTAATAAAACCAGCATTATGGTATTAAATAAAATTGATGCCATATCCGATCCTCAAAAATTATCAGGCTTAAAAACACGCTTTAAGGATGCCAGCTTTATATCTTCTCTGAAAAATATTGATTTGAATGTATTGAGTGATCGAATAGAGCAAACCATTACCTCAGGATATCAAAAAGATGAATTTTATCTCTCATTCAATCAAACCAAGCTATTGGATACTATTTACACCCTCACAAGAGTATTAAATAAAAAATCTGATTATAATGGTATACGATTAGAAGTTGAAGGGAATAAGAGGTCTTTAGAGAAAATAAGGCAGATAATTGGGAAGGAATAAAAGTACTCGCAAAAGGACCCGATTTTCAGATAACCTTTTTATTGGTTACAGTGGGTATCCCTTGCTTAATCGCAAGTTTCCTTCATTCCGACAGATGCCGGAAAAGGCCTGCTTTTGAATAAGTCAAATAAGGATTCCCATATTATAAGTTGAAAGTTCTGAAAATAATAAATCCTTCTGCGAATACTTTAATTCAAAAAGCTACATTTAATTTACAAACAATAAATTAAAAACTTGAATATGAAAATTAAAATAATTCAAACCACAACAAATTCTATAAAAATAGCTGAATCAATATCTGAGCTACTAGTAAAAAATAATATTTCACCCTGTGTACAAATAATATCAAATGTCAAATCAGTTTATCAATGGAAAGATAAAATTGAACATTCAAGTGAGATTTTATTACTTATTAAAACCATTCCTAAAAATGTTCAGAAATGTAAAGATATTATACTAAAGCATCATAATTATGATACGCCGGAACTTATTGTTATAGATGGCCATATTTTAGAGGATGATTATAAGGCTTGGTTTATCGAGCATTGTCGGGAAATATAGCCTTATACTGATAATATATATTATGTAAAGTTATTCTTATAATTTAATATAAGAATATATCCCCCTTTCCTTAATCTGTGGTATTCGTCTATTTAACATTTTTTTAATCATCTTTATTTCAAATATACTTTATCGTCTGGTTTGATCATTATATACGGATTAGATCTTTTAAAATATAATGCTACCAAGGTACTATCATATATTTTATCAACTTTTAAATAAGTAGGGATTTCTATATCCAACCATAAATTATTATCTGTACTTAGAGGATGTTTATTATCATTTAATTTATTTATCTCTGACTGAGTCCACTCTCCATTCAACTCTCTAAATTCATTTAAATATTTATCTGAATTAGCACTTCTAATATAGTCTTCATATTTTAAGAGGTCATCCATTCTTTCTTCAGCATCCCCATTTTCAGTGCCATATATTCTTCTCACTCTTAGCAGTTGATCTACGGTGATAAGTGGCCTGATAGAAGGATCAAAACCTATTATAACTTTTTCACCAGCAATATTTTTAACACGACCAGTAAATCTACCATGTTTCTCTTCATGCTTTTTCTTAATGATGGATAAATAGTCTTCAGAAATTAATTCGGCAATATCATCATCATTTGCCATAACATATTCACGAGCTTGATATCCTGCGTTAAAATTCATGCTATAACTTGTTTCATTATCAGCAAATACTGTATCTACATTGTTTAACTCATATGTTCTTTTAAAAATAGTATAGATAAGATTATTGCCTCCAATTGGATCTTCAAGCTCATAGATTATTGGGGATAAAGAAATTTCAAAATTATTTTCAAACATAAAATCATTCAATGAAGAATCTCGGAAAACGCCTATATGATCAAATATATTATTTTCTTCAAATTTCATCAACTGCATTTCTGATCGCAAATCATAATATAATGGCTCCTTACCTCTCTCTAAATACGATTCATCTACATCATATTTGTTTACAAGTTTTATAGGATAATTATTTCCACTATTTAATAAATATAATAGTTCGTCATAAATTATATTCAATCTATCTTTAGGTATTGCTTTAATGTTAATTTTTTTTATTTGAGTATAATTTTTTAGTCCATGCTTATTAATGTAAGTTTCAACAATATTAATAAAATGTACATCACTTGTAATTTTGCTTATCATAATGGGTTGATCATCAGGGATATCACGTTGAATTGGAGATAAATCCAGATAAACAAGTATAGCAGCAGCAATAATGATATTAAATGGCACTGCTATCAACTCTAACTTGCGAAACTCATCTTTCCCTGGCGCTCCATGGCCGTATGCAACTAAGGAAACTGATGGCAATAAAAGAAGAAAAGTGAAAAGAATATATGTCGTATAATATTCAGGAAATCCATAACGATTAAATAGCCAGTCAGCAAAAAGGATCATGCTGGTTGTAGCAAAAATATATGACCCTATTATATGAGGAACTCTACGATGAACTAAATCTTTAATTATATTCATCTAATTTGCAGATATTTTGTCATAAAATCGATTGCAAAAGCAGAAGATCTTTCTCGCGCATCTTTATTTCCACCCCAATGGGCACCTTTATCTGCACAAAAGACTAACCCTATTTTTTGCAGAGTTGGTGAAGAAAGGGGAAATCCATTTAATAGGCTTACTACACCATCATTGGATAATTTCATGCGACAATCCGTAAAGCTATACGCATCATTATCTAAGACGACATCCATAGATCTATCAAAAGAATGTGACGCATCTGGGTATACTGTGATACCTATATCATATCCAGAAATATTCGCAGCTTCTATAAGCTCTTCACATGCAGCTGCAGGAACCCAATCATCTATTTCCCCTGCAAGGATATGTACTGGAGCATTAGTAAAT
>Ga0207989_1001786_pt1 | contig 10416 bp, 10 predicted proteins | sample ETNtaG_7_FD_185777 | JGI IMG/M metagenome (GOLD analysis project Ga0207989, IMG submission 185777) | Marine microbial and viral communities from oxygen minimum zone, Eastern Pacific Ocean - ETNP201406SV65 (SPAdes) (version 2) | ecosystem: Environmental > Aquatic > Marine > Oceanic ... | reverse complement strand
CTGGTAATGTGCCTGTAGTCAATGGTTCCGCGTATCACCCATTCGGAGTCCAAGTTGTTGATGGTCCCATCAATGGCTCTTCTTCTGCCTATTTCGATGGAAACTTCCCCCAACTTCCCACAGGCAACACTAATGGCCCGATGTGGCACCATTCTTTGGCACATAATCTGGTCTTAGAGGTGCCAGAAGCAAAAATGATGGCATACGGGTACCTTCTAACTGGCGTCCTAGTGGATTATTGCGACCCAGAATGCACCTTCGAAGGAGACTGGTAGAGGATTACCTTTCTCTCTTTTCTCCAGATGACCAGTCATATATCCCTCTCCCGGTCTTCTTCCCGAGATCACCTGATTCCACCATCTCCTGAAGAAGTCGATGAGGCCTGTATGATTCGTCATCGAATGCTTCTGCAAGACTGTTCAGGATATCCCTCCTGACATCAAGACCAACTAGATCTGACAATTCCAGAGGCCCCATGGGGTGTCTGTATCCTAGGCGCATTGCAGTGTCTATATCACTTGCAGATGCAACTCCTTCGGCCAGCATCCTTATTGCTTCATTTCCGAGAACAACCCCAAGTCTGCTTGTTGCAAATCCGGGTACATCTCTAACTAGGATGGTAGTTTTACCCATTGCTTCTCCTACTTCCTTTGCAGTGGATACAGTACTCTCGGCAACTGCTTCGTGACGAACTATCTCGAGTAGTTGCATCAATGGTACAGGGTTGAAGAAATGCATCCCTATCACCCTCTCCGGACAATCAGTGTGTGACGCAATCTCAGAAATCGGTAGACCAGATGTGTTTGTGGCGAGAACAGCATTCGAAGGAGCGATGCGCCCCAACTCACTGAAAATTGACCTCTTGAGTTCCATTCTCTCTGGAACCGCTTCAATTACAATATCTGAATCCTCAACTGCTTCTGACATTTCACTGGTCGAAGTTAGGTTCGATGACCACTCAGCCTTCTGTTCCGAAGTAGTCTTACCTTTCGAAATGCCAGCCTCCCAGAACCTCATTATCCTCTCCATCCCCCTCTCTAGGGATTCTGGAAAGGCATCGAAGAGACGAGTCTCCCAACCAGTCTGGGCACACATCTGGGCAATCCCGGAACCCATCGTTCCAGCTCCGATTATAGCAACTCTGCGTATTGTCACGAGTATCGGAAGGTCTGCTGGGAAATAAGCAGTGCTAACCCTCGCGACCATATGCGGCCAGAGCAGACTGGAACAGCCTTTGCCGCGGCACGTCATGCTCCAAGAAGCATGTGAAAGGTGCCACATCCTTCAGAAGCTCGATTGAAGAGACGTAAGCCCCATAGACGAATGGGTCTGCGACAGTCATCTCTGGAATTCCGATCCCTAGTTTCCCAAGCCCCTTCCTAGTGTCATCGTCCCAAATTGAGTATGTGTGATGTGTGAAATGAAGGTATGCAGACAACCTCCTGATGTCCGATCTGGCATTATCGGTCAGACTCTCAATCAGCAGTGTATCGGGATATCGAATTGCATAGAGGGATAGGAGAACTTCTCGCTGTGTCTCTGCCCCCCATTCCCTATCTCCCAGTCCCATCCACTGGTCAATCATGTCAAGCATTTCTGGTTTATATGGCCGATAAACCCTGTAGAGGAGTTTTTCGTACCCGCTCGGGTCCTGATTCTGGGAGTGGTGATGCTCGTGGAAAAGCTCAGTCAGCCTATTGAAGAATGGCTGGCAAAGGCCCTTGTCAAAAAGAGAAAGAGAAATGTGTTGCATCTGGATCCCACCAAGATTAGTTGCCCTTCCACTCTCTATACTGGATCCAATCTTGCTGCATGTATTCGTTAACCAGCCTTTCCTCGTCTTCCTCTGTCGGAAGTACTGTGTCCAGGTAAACCTCCCACTCTTGGTCGCTACCCTCGAAAGGTTCTCCTTCCACGGTGAAATTCTTACCAGCGTACTTTCCAATACCTCTGCGGAATTTGTCGGATGGAATGTGTAGCTCTGGCTCTCCTTCCTTACGTGCCTTGCTGATCCTGCGCATCTCGCCCCTCAGCTCCTGGAAGTATAGCTCTCTACTCGCTTCGTTAAGATGCTCCCTATCTGCAGATTCTGATGACTCTCTTTCATCATATCTTCCTTTGATGCCGTAAACGTATGCCCATTGTGCACTGGTTGAATCATCAGTCCCGAACAAGTCCAATCCGGTACTTACCCACTTGTTCACGTACTTCTGGACAAGAGAACATGGTATTACCCCCTGCTTCACAATTCTTCTGAGTCCATTGGCCCCAGTGCCAAGGTGGAACGACTCCTCCTTCAGCATCGGCCCCATACTTGCTGCAAGTGGCTTGAAAGATGACGTGCTGAGCATCTTCAATTGGTACTTCCCATCTCTGTCAATAAAGTGGGTGAACATGAAGAAGTCTAACCAGTGATCTATTGGCTCGTTGAATGTGCCCAGAATTCTCGTCCCCTCTTGTGCGTTCCTCTCCAGTAGCTTAGCGGCTTCACGGACTCCTTGCTCTCCAAAGAACGTGCAAAGTAGATACGCCATCTGCCATCCGTGCCTCTGTTCTTCGCACATTATCCTGAGAGCTGACTTCTTGTCGTATTCAGTAGGCGCAGTTGCCAGGAGGTGGTTCTGCTGCTCAACACTTGCAAACTCTGTGTCTCCTTGGACGCTAACCATGGTGATTATCGCATCCATTATGTTCTGTTGGGGGATTTGCATCCTCCTGTCCCACTTGGGCATTCCCTCAAAATCGCCAAATTCAATCTCGCCTCCAGCTGTGTCCCAGTCGAACTTGATGTCGAATCTGTAGTCGCCCAGCCATGAGGGGTCGAAACCGATTCTTGTCTGCCACTCATTGAATTCTTCAATCCACGTTTCGAAGTTTGTTGGGTAACTCTCTACTACCTCTGATTCTGCCATAGGCATCCCAGAGCAAGAGGGTATTTCAGAGATTGCCCCGACATGTTCCCTTCATCTTCAAAGCTAGTATCGCTACTTTCCTTCAAATCTGGGAGTCTGCTTATCGACGTAGGCCTTGATGCCAGTCTTCGCATCATCTGACTGGAATAAATCGGATTGTAATTCCCGCTCCAAGGCCAAGTGATACTCAAGAGGGATCTCGAGTCCGCTCTGAACGCTTCGCTTGATATTTCCGATTGCCTTTGCAGCGGCAAATGGTAGGGTGAAGCGTCCAGAGTAGTCGAGGACATCCTGGCGGAATTCCTCTAGAGACATACTGTCGTAGATGTCATGCACCAAATCCATTTCTTTTGCTTCCTCGAAGGAGAACTTCCTCCCAGTAACCATTATCTCCATCGACTTTGCCTTCCCAACCAATCGTGAAAGTCTAGCTGTGCCGCCAGTTCCCGCAAGAACGCCAAGAGAGACTTCAGGTAGGCCGACTTGGAAGTTCCCCTTTCTAGCAATCCTGATGTCTGCGGCCATGGCGATTTCCAATCCCCCTCCCACGGTATGCCCATTCAGAGCCGCAATGACAATCTTCGGAGTCTGCTCAAGCCTAGAGAGAGTCTCATTGGCATGGAGGCAGAAGAAATACTTGTATCCGGGTGTTAGCTTGTTTAGGTACTTGATACTGGCCCCAGCAGAAAAGAACTTCTCGCCATGACCAGTCAGTAGAATCACCGATACGTCATCATCAAATCTGGCGCTTAAGATAGCGTCGTCAATGTCGTGCCACATCTCTCTTGTGTAGGTATTCACCGAAGTTCTGTCTCCCTCCAGAGGTTCTCCATCAGAATCCGAAATAAGTTCGATTATTGCTACTCCGTTTTCAGTCACTCCGTAGTTTACTAGACGGTTCTTCATGGGCTTTAGCTCGGGCCAAGATGTCATACTCGCTCGACCGAGTTCAGCCATATCAATCAAACGGAGGCAGCACTAGATCAAGCATCAGACTCTTGGAAGGAAAGAGACCCTCCTCCTTTCCTTATCGTCTTCCACTGATCCCTGATCTTTTGGGCCTCTTCGCTACGTTCCCAATAATCTCTACCAAGTGCTTTCCTGAAGGGCATCCTGTGAACGATTCTTCCGTCACGTAGAAGCCTCTTTCTTAGCATTCCAATTTTTACTATTGGCCAAAGTGCCCTTCTCAACAGTCCTGGTTTGTACAACCAGCGCATGAAGCTCAATCCATCACCCTTCTTCTCTTGGTCTCTCATCCACCTATTTGCTATGGCCTTGAATCCTCTGTCACCTACTCGGTTCATCAGGAATCGATTAATTGCACTAGCTCTAATAAGTGGAACTAGGCGTCTCCTGACCTCCTTCTCGTATTCGAATTCTCCCAACATTGCCTTTGCAGACAGAACTCCACTTGTGATTGCATATCTCATTCCAAAGCCCCACATGAAGTCCTGCAAACCTCCCGCTTCTCCAACATAGAACCTCCCTTGATGTTCATATTTTGTGGGAAGACCAAAGTCCCCTTTGCCACCGACTCTCTTTATTGGGATTCTATTCAGATCATAGTTCCTCTCGTACCAAGCAATAGTTTCGTCAAGATAACGCCCGCTATTCCTCTGTTTCCTCCATAGACAAGTGCAAATTAGTCCAATCCCGTCAATGATAATCAGGTAGGAGTATGCTCCCGGAGCTAATTTGTCATTAAGTTGGAAAGCCACAATGTTTCGATGATTAGTCTCAAAGATCTCCCCGTAAGCCACTGCACTGGACTCTTTCGGACCAGCGGCAACAATATCGCACTCTTCTGCTGGCTTCTTTACCCCATAGTGTATTTTCACTCCCGCCTCCAAAGCCATCCTCTTAAATGCCTGATCAATCGTATGACTCGCAGTCCCCCTCTCTACAACTCGGAAAGCGACACCTTCAGTTTCTGGATGAGTTATCACATTATCCGGATGAATTAGATCAATAATTCCGAATGCATCAGACTTGAACTCGTTTGCATCAAAGCCCCACTCTGCCAACTCGTCGAAGAAATCGACTTCGCTGGTCCAATTCTCTATTCCCTGAAAGTCACCATCAAACCTAGCACCACTATCTTTCCTAACCTCATGAACGTGAACCTCCTTTCCATTCTTTGCTAGGAAAGTTGCTGCAGACAGGCCTGAAAGTCCAGCCCCTAGAATGTGAACTTCCTCACTCACAACATTCCGAAGTGTGATGCTCGCTTGAACAGTTGGGTCTTCCGTCGATTTCAAGCGAGAAATCTCATGGGATGACATGGCCGTCCATATCGAGGTTGGTAGTGAAACACTCGATATTCCTCAATTGAGGGCCCGCGTCAATCGAAAGGATTGTGGAAGTATTGTTAGTTTTGTGGGGGTAACTCGGGATTTTGAGGAGGGCTCATTAGTGAAGCGTTTGGAATTTGACGCTTGGGAGGATAAATTGCCCGATGTACTCAGAAGAATCGCCAATGACTCAATAAAACAATTCGGAGTGAGATCTGTGGTAATTTCGCATCGCATTGGAACAGTAGAACCAGGCGAAGACATAGTCTGTATTCATGTTGGATCTAAACACAGAAAGGAGGGTTTCTCTGCATGTTCATGGATAATTTCCGAACTCAAGAACCAAGCTCCATTATGGAAGAAAGAGATTAGAGATGATGGGGAGTTTTGGAAGTCCGGACTAGGTTGAACCGTGAAGCCAACAATTTAGCTCCGAGCCCCTAATAGTGAGTGCCTAGTCCGAGTCACAGGGAAGTCAATGGAAGATTCATGGTCTGGAATAGTTGACGTCGGATCAAAACCCATTGTAGAGAGGGAAGCCATAGCTACAGGCTTCATCCGACTATCGCCGGAATCTATTGATTTAGTCATCAACGGTAAATCTCCGAAGGGAGATGTCCGAGAAGCCTCAACAATTTCAGCGATTCAAGCCGTCAAAGAAACTCCTCGAACACTCCCTCATTGCCACCCCATCCCGATTGAGGGTTGTAATGTTGAGTGGGAGGTAGGGGACGAATCTCTTCATTGCACTGTTACAGTCCGAACTCATTGGACAACAGGCGTCGAAATGGAGGCTCTTTGTGGCGTCAGTGCCGGATTGCTTTGTGCATGGGATATGCTGAAACCGATCGAGAAGGATGACGATGGGCAGTATCCAAATCTCTCAATTGAGAACATCCGGGTTCTGAGAAAGAAGAAGGCCCACCCACAGGGTTGATTTCTGTAACGCTCTCACGAGGCCGTGTCAACAGCGGACCTAATACCAGAATTCCTGAAGGCGACCGAGGCTGCAGCCATCGCTGCATCCAAATGGAGAGGTTTAGGGGATGGAAAGGCTGCCGATGGCGCAGCAGTAGAAGCGATGCGCGCTGTCTTCGATTCAGTGCCATTTGATGGTAGAGTTGCTATCGGAGAAGGGGAGAGAGACGATGCTCCAATGCTTTGGATCGGAGAGCCCCTGGGATCAAAGCAAGGAGACAAAAACGCTCCATCAATTGACATCGCCGTTGACCCTCTAGAGTGTACAAATCACGTAGCATCTGACTTGCCAAATGCCATGGCAGTTTTAGCCGCCGGCCCAAGAGGATCACTCTTGCATGCTCCTGATTGCTACATGGAAAAGATTGCAGGGCCTGCAGAGATTTCTGGAGCCATCAGTCTCGAGGCGGACGTCGACTACAACATAGAAGGGGCTTCGGATGCTTTGGGAAAGAGGCCAGAGGATATGCAAGTTGTAGTGATGGATAGGCCTAGACACAAGCAACTAATTTACGACTTGAACAAACTAGGGGTTAAGCCAATTCTGATAGGGGATGGAGATATCGCTGCAGCCCTAAATGCTGCAGATAGTAATTCAGAGATAGACATGCTAATGGGAATTGGCGCGGCCCCAGAGGGCGTGATTACAGCTACTGCACTCCGCGGCCTCAAAGCCCCCTTTGAGGGGCGTTTAGTCTTCAAGAATGATGGTCACAGAGAACGTGCCGAGAAAATGATAGATGGCGACATAGAGAGGATTTGGTCCCGTGATGATCTTTGTTCTACTGAAGACTCAGTATTTATCGGGACAGGAGTATGCGATGGAAGGGCCAAGGGAGTCGAAACACTTGACGATGGAAGTCACAGAGTAAACTCCGAAATTATTGATGTAGGGTCAAGCAAGCACTATTTCACTTCAACAATTGTTCAGAATTAGAATTATTCTGATACTATGGTTACGATGGTTTCTTTTCTCAGAACGTTTTCCCCAGTTTTGGGGTAGACAAATGGATAAGCAACTATTGGAGAAAAATGCGAGAGAGTTAGTCTCACCAGGGCGGGGAATTCTGGCAGCCGATGAGAGCAATGGAACAATGTCAAACCGACTTGAGAAAGTCGGAGTTAAACCTTCTCTAAATACTCGACGCGAATATCGTTCCAACCTACTAACAACTGAGGGTTATGAGTCGGCAATTAGTGGTGTGATATTATTCGACGAAACTATCCGACAATCTACACTCGATGGCACCCCGATTCCCGAGGAATTGTCAGGAAGGGGAATTTTACCAGGAATAAAGGTTGATACGGGTGCAAAGGAACTAGCCAATCACAAAGGAGAGAAGATTACTGAGGGTCTCGATGGACTCAGAGATCGTTGTGCCGAATACTTCTCAATGGGTGCAAGGTTCGCCAAATGGCGTGCAGTAATTAGAATCGGTGAAAATATTCCTAGTTCTGCTTGCATCTCTACCAACGCTCATGCTTTAGCAAGATATTCGGCAATTTGTCAAGAACAGGGCTTGGTCCCGATAATCGAACCAGAGGTTCTGATGGATGGCGATCACGATGCAATTCGATGCCAAGAAATTACTTCTGAGATTCTAGATGCTACATTCTCTGAGTGCAAGAAACAAGGGGTATACATTCCAGGGGCCTTATTGAAGCCAAACATGATTATGGCCGGGAAGGATTGTGAAAAGCAAATCTCCAGAGAGGAAGTAGCAAAGATGACAATTGAATGCCTCACTAATCATGTCCCCCACGACCTTCCTGGAATAGTCTTCCTTTCTGGGGGCCAATCAGATGAAGACGCAACAGCACATCTAAACTTGATGAACAAAATGAATGTCGAACACCCATGGCAATTGTCATATTCATACGGAAGAGCACTCCAGGCAGATGCACTCAAGAAGTGGGCAGAAGAAGTAGAAGATTCAGACTTGGCCAGCCAAAAGGCATTCTCTCATAGGGCGAAAATGAACAGCTTAGCCAGGAGCGGAGATTGGCATGCAGGTCTGGAGAGCTAATCAGGCCTTCTTGTCCAATGCGCCCGGGCGTACTTGCCAGACGCAGATTTCATATCTCCCTGACAAAGCTCCACCTCTCTTGGTAGTAGCCACCTTCAGGATGTCTTTGTCCTTGGAAAGTACGTTTCCGAGCTGTTGAGGTGTCGTGCCATGCCTCATAGTCGAATTTACGTGCTCAAGTATCTCAGTTGTGTTTGCTTCTCCCCGATCGTCTAGGAATTTCTTGATCTTTTGCCTTAGTCTTGTAGTCCTCATATTTTCACTCTACTCTTTTCTGGACTCTCACAATGTCCACTTTTTACAGGATGGCGGAGGGTAATATAATGCTTCTGTATGTATTTCTTCTTATTTGTTACAAATAATGACACCTTTCTTCCAAAAAATTGCCTTTTTTTTCCACTGGAGGTCTGGTAGTAGAATATTTCCACTGGAAACATATAACTAATTGTAACAAATACAAACATTTTATTACTATCTTTTATTTAGACTTATTCTGAAGGTGTTTTTTGATGTCAGTACCTTCCGAGATCTCCGTATCGGTAGCCCCCAAGAAAATAAGAAGTAAACATCGTCGCAGGCTCCTTTCAATACTTGCTGAGAGCGAAGCAACAGTCACTGAATTGGCTCATCAATCGGACCTTAGGACCCCACACGTTTCAGCAGAAATTAGGAGGATGAGAAAAGATGGACTAGCTTCTAGCGATCTCCCTCCCGGTTCTAGGGGAGCCAGGATTAGACTAACCGAGAATGGGTGGAAACTTTTGGAAGAGGACGAATGGTCAAAGGTTCTGAGCTTGCAAGATTTACCTGTTGAGAGGGATAGTTGCTGCATACTCTCAAGAGATGAAGAACACCTTACTCTTTGCTTTTTGAGACCTCCAAAAGAAACAATGGTGCAGATTCCAAACCGAATATTGAAATCATTTCCTGATAATCAACCCTCCACTAGAAATCAAGGGGTTTCTTGGACTTGGGCAGTTTTGTCGGAGCGTGTGCCAAGATGGTTCGATAGAAGAAAAATGAAGGTTCTCGATGCACCTCCAGAATTGGTAGGTCCTGAGAATATTCAGGCATATGCAGAGAAACCACCAATTTTTGGAATAGTTAGGGCAAAGCTACTAGATTCTGATAAAGTCCCTATTATTCCACTAGGGAGCTGGTTTACTCAACCAGACCAGATTCACAAGGCTCCTCTAAACGAACCAACTTATCATAGAGGGGAGTGGGTTCTAGGGTCGGCCCATAGCAAGTCTCCAGATATCAGGCCTTCCCAACCAGTTGCTGCAATCATCAAGGAAAGGCTTCCACGCTCGGTACTTCTCAGATCAGCTAGGACAAATTCTCTTGTGATTGCCGATTTGAGCGGTTTGGATATTGAAGGGAATTTGTACCCTATTGGGGCTCTCGAGAATTGGATTGAGATTGTCCATCCGAGAGTTTCTGAAGGCGAGAGGAAGAGGAGACTAAACTCTCTCAGGGATCGAATTTCCACTTCCAGGAGGGTTAAAGTCGAGGAATCAACACTCAGGAAATTCAGAAAGGAGTGGGGGGGTAGGGCATTTGTAACCAATGAATCATCAATACGTTCGATAGATTTGAGAGGCCTCGGTAAATCAGTCATTGAGTCTCTAATTAGATGGGCTATTGATCTCAGAGACAGATCTTTGGTAATGGAGATTGACAGTCATCTGCCAAACTCATTACTCTCTAGGATTGCCTCGAAAAAGAACCTCAGACTGATAATAATGGATAAAATGACCAGTCACTTCTCATCATTCGATACTCTTAGAGTTGATAGAATTAGAACACTCCCATGGTTGAGTTTCTGCACAAACTCCGGTGACGAAGTCCCAGTTAGAATGGTCGAACAGGGAGAATCAACAAACTTTTCCGAGGAACATGAGAGCTCTACAATTTCTCCATGGGATATTCTCGGAATCCCTTCAACAAATGATGAATTCAAACATGAAATCGAACCTAAATCAGTCTCGATCATCAAATCGGCATTATCCCAATATCCTGAAGGAGATGAAGAATGGGCAAATCAAATGGAGGCAAAGTATCCCCTGGCAGCTTGGATTGCATCTCCAAAAAACACCAGATGGCAAAGATGGCAACGCGTATCTTCAAGATTAGAATCAGAATGGATGGCACTCTTGGATTTCGATCATCTCCCAATTGAGAGAATTTCAGAACTCGCCAATA
>Ga0207989_1001763_pt1 | contig 10505 bp, 8 predicted proteins | sample ETNtaG_7_FD_185777 | JGI IMG/M metagenome (GOLD analysis project Ga0207989, IMG submission 185777) | Marine microbial and viral communities from oxygen minimum zone, Eastern Pacific Ocean - ETNP201406SV65 (SPAdes) (version 2) | ecosystem: Environmental > Aquatic > Marine > Oceanic ... | reverse complement strand
GGATTGATCCGTTACCTTATGCGGCACCGCCACACCACTCCTTTCGAAATGGTGGAATTCAAATTTCATTGTAAGATGCCTATCTTCGTTGCGCGACAATGGGTTCGTCACCGCACGGCGAACATTAATGAATATTCACTTCGTTACTCCGAAGCACGGGATGAATTCTATTTCCCCGATCCAGAGCATATTCAGTTCCAGAGCGCTTTGAACAAACAGGGACGGTCCGGGGAAGTACCATTGGAACTAAAACAGAAAGTTCTGGATTATTTTAAAGAAATTTCCGAACGAAGTTTTACCATGTATCAGGAACTGAATGAGGAAGGAATTGCACGTGAATTAGCTCGTTCACTTTTGCCAGTCAATATTTATACTGAATGGTATTGGAAGAACGATTTGCATAACCTATTACATTTTATCGGTCTGCGGTCGGACAGCCACGCCCAGTATGAGATTCGCGTTTATTCTGATGCTATGGCGGTATCTGTAAAGGCAGTAGCACCATTTGCCTGGGAAGCGTACCAGGATTACGTTGTTCACGGAATGCGGTTTTCCAGAATTGAACAAAATCTGTTGGAGAAACAACTTCCACCCAGGGTTGTGGATGATATTCTTGAAGATGTTGCATACCAGATCACCGCCACAATGCATAAAAACAAACCAAGAGCTGAAGCCGATTTATATCCTTTATATCAGGAACAGGGCGGATCCGATTCAGAAGAAGATTTTAAGCTGAAATGGGACTCAGGAGAGATCGAGATTGGAAACGTACGGGAATTACGTGAATTCAGGTCCAAACTTAAAAAAATTAAAAAATAATCGCAGAAGCACTGAAGGTTCAGGGTAGAAATGTTACTAGTAGATTCTTTTTTGTCTCTGTGATGCCGGAGAAAAATAATGCCGGCCACCGTCAGCGTCTCCGGGACAAATTCCTGAAAAGCGGATTAGACGGCTTTCACGATTACGAGATCATCGAACTCCTGCTCACTCTTGGTACACCGCGAAAAGATTGCAAACAGTCTGCAAAAAATGCTTTGCAGAAATTCGGTTCCTTGAAGGCTGTTTTGGAAGCGGATCCATCAAAATTGAAAGAAATTAATGGTATAGGGGATAAAAATGTATTCGGACTCAAAATTACCCAGGCTGTTTCCCGACGGTTCCTGTCGGATCGCGTCATCAATAAGGATTTTATCCGTTCGTCCGATGAAGTCCTGGATTATCTCAAACACAATCTCCGCGATAAAAACCGGGAAATATTTTTAGTGATATTTTTGAACGGCCGTAATCAAATTATAAAAATGGTAGAACTCTTTCAGGGGAGTCTTTCCACTTCGATGGTTTATCCAAGGGAAGTTATCAAACAGGCATTGGATAATAATGCGGCAGCGCTGGTTTTCGTCCACAACCATCCCAGCGGGAACTCAAATCCAAGTCAGGACGATTTGAACATTACAAAAAAACTGGAAGAAGCTGCAAAATCCATTGACATTTCTATTCACGACCATCTCATTATTGCCGGGAATGACGTGTATTCTTTTGCTGACAATGGTTTGATCTAATCTTCGAAATGTGCCAAGATACCCAGATTTATTTCAGCAATTTTTGGTTTTTGAATCTGTCTAACCGCTTCTTTTAGTGCTTCAAAGGGAAAAAGGCTTAATTGTTTTGTAAGATATCCCGCTGCCAGGACGGATATATTTTTTCTTAATTCTTTTTTTGCACTATCCGGAAAATTCAATGGTAATTGGGTTGCATCAGAATCCGCATCACCCAATCCATCTGCGTAATAAACCGTGTCAGTTTCTTCCATGGCTTTTGTCAGCCTTGCAATTTTTGCTTTTCCTTCAGGTGCGATGAGTACAGCAACATCCGGCTTCATAATACCAGAATAAAGAACCGGTTCCGGGCTAATAACAACTTCTGCTACGGAGAATCCGGTCTGAATTGTAATGGGAAAGTCTGCCCTGCGGCTAGTCCAAAGTCCCGAAAGAGTAGCCGCTGATGCCAGTAAATTCCCTGCAGAAACAACTTTTTGCCCCGCAGCCCCTGCTAACACAATTCGTATCGGTTTATCTAGATCAGAAGAAAATTTTGTTTCTAACACCAACCCGCTCATGGGTTTTTGTTCACCAGCCTGCGTCTGAATATGCTTATAACTGGTCTGAAAACTGGGTCGATCCGTTTCTTGTAACAAGCCCGATTCCATATTCATGCTATCCATGTAACCCATCATTTCTTTGCGGCCAAAATCATTTCGGACTACATAATAAGCAGTACAAAGCTCCCAAATGTCGATCAGAGAAAATCCGTCATGGTTCATGGCTTTGGCAATCATGTCCGGAAGGTCTTTATCAAAGGCCGTAGAACGGGCAATAAAACCGCCACCGTTTACTTTAGCTGTGCCTGCAATGTCCATGGGTGCATCCGTGCTGCCTAGTGAAGTGGTGGGGGTGATGCTATCCATTGGCGTGGTCACTGAATGCTGTCCACCCGTCATCCCGAAATTAAAATTATTGAAGACCAGAACAGCCACATCTGTATTCATTCTAGCGGCGTTCAATAGATGATGTCCACCAATTCCACAACCGCCATCTCCAATGAGTACTACTACTTTCAGAGCTGGATTTTGCATTTTTATACCAGACGCATATGTGATAGCTCTGCCATGGAGTCCATGGAAAGCGTGGGTCACAAAATATTTATCTGACAGACCGACGCATCCTATGTCTGTAACAATAACCACTTCAGTCGGATCTAGCCCCTGTTGTTTTAAGCTATCGCTTAAAGCGCCGAGTACTTTGCCGTGGCTACATCCAGGACAAAATTCGTAGGGCAGATTTTCTTCGGCGATATAAGTATCTAATACAGGTTCAGCCATGGTAAGCTTCCATGATTTCTTCAGGAGTGATTAAAAAAGTATCTACCCGGTTCACACCCACCAGATCAATATCACTGTTGGTCAATCGTTGAATTTCATGGCGGTATTGACCATGATTCATCTCCGGGATGATAATTCGCTTGATTCCTTTTAAACAATCTAGGATTTTCTTTTCTGGAATGGGCCATAAAGAAAAAACAGTTAGAGCTGATACCTTTTCCCCTGAAGATCGAAGTTGGGCTACAGCTGCTTCCATGGAGCGGGCAGTCACACCGTAGCTCAAGACCAACGTCTCTGCGCCTATATCCAAGTCTGGTTTCACAAGAGAAATTTCATCTACCCGGCTTTCAATTTTGTTTTTCAGCCTTTCGTTAAATACAGCAATGATGTCAGGATCCTTCGTGATATGCCCTTCTTCGGTGTGACTGGATCCGGTATAATGGTGGATTGTACCGTTAACCTGATAAGGATCAAGCGGTTTGCCTACAGGTTCATCAGGAATTTCTGGCCAGTCAGGGGCATCGATCATTTCTGTTTCAGCCACTGATTCGGTGGTCATGACCGTTTCTTTATCCGTGGCAATAAACACAGGACTCCGAAATCGCTTGGCCAGTTTGAAGGCTCTTTTGGTTAAATGGTAACTTTCTGGGATATTTGTAGGAGAGAGTACGATTACGGGATAACCACCAGAATTGCACCAGCGCATGAATTGAATATCACCCTGTGCCGATGCTGTGGCAGCACCGGTGGACGGTCCTAACCTTTGAGAAATGGTAATGACCAACGGGATTTCCATCATGATAGCTAAACCGATATTTTCCGAGTAAAGAGAAAGTCCAGGACCGCTAGATGCCGTAAAAACAGTAGCTCCGGACGTAGCAGCACCAATGCAATGCCCAATGGAAGAAATCTCGTCTTCTCCCTGTAAACCGATTCCACCAACTTTCGGAAGTTCCCGGAGCATATGGGTTAGTATCCCTGAAGCGGGCGTGATTGGGTACCCAGCATAAAAATCACACCCTGCATCCAGAGCTCCACGGGCAATAGCAGCGGCTCCATCTACCATTTCTCTTCGATTATTATTCATGAAATGATCATCATTATTTCAAAGCTATAAAATTACATAGCCATATAGATTATTAGAACTTAATTTGTTTAGAAATGAATAGAATTATAAGTTTATTGAATGAATTCATTCTCAAAAATTGAAATCCTTGATTCCACCTTAAGAGAAGGCGAACAAACCCCGGGTGTTTCTTTTACAATAAAGCAAAAGGTCACTATTGCCAAACTCTTAGATGATTTTGGTGTGGATTTTATTGAACTGGGGCACCCTGCCGTTTCACCCGATGTTTATGCAGCCGTGGAAACGTTGAATGATTTAGATCTAAAGGTGAAAAAAATAGCCCACGGCAGAGCATCTAAATCTGATATTAATGATGCCGTTGCTATTGGTGTGGAGTGGATGGGAATGTTCTTTGGCACTTCGCCATTAAGTTTAAAGCACAAATTCGATGTATCTAAAAAAGAAGCGCTGGAACGAATCCAAACGACAGTGAAATATGGAAAGGACAAAGGCCTCAAGTTGCGATTTACTGCGGAAGATGCCAGTCGCACTGAATTTGATTTCTTGGTTCAAGTAGGGAAGTTGATCCAGGAATCAGGAGCTGATAGGTATAGTTTGGCGGATACGGTAGGCTGCCTGACGCCCACCAAAACAAAGGAACTGATAGGCCGTATCGTTACAGAACTAGATATTCCAATTCATGTTCATTGCCATAATGATTTCGGTATGGCTACAGCAAATGCACTTTCTGCTTTGGAAGCAGGTGCCCAATGTGTGGATGTGGCTGTTAATGGGCTAGGCGAGCGTTGTGGACTCCCGCCGATAGCAGAAGTGGTAACAGCATTGGTAAATATCTATAAGGTTAATGGGAATTGGGATCTTTCCATACTTCCTGAACTCACTCATCTTGTGGGGTCATTTTCCAATTTACAATTGAAAGCTAATCAACCCATAGTAGGGGAAAATGCATTCACTCATAAAGCCGGTCTGCATGTGAAAGCTGTTGCAAAAGATCCACGATCCTATGAAGCGATTGCACCAGAAACGCTTAATAGAAAACGCAAACTGATCATTGATAAATACACCAGCAGTTCTGCGTTGAAAAATAAATTTAATGAAATAGGAGTATCATTGACCGAAATGGAGTTAGCTGCAGTTTTGAAAGAAATCAAATCCCATCCAGAGAAGGTTTCCTGGACGGGAATTGAGCTCATTTATCTCACCAAATCAATGGGAATTAAAACGTAATTTCCAGCCTGGTTTTAAAGGGAAACTATGAAAGAATTAGGACCTGATTTTTACAATATAACTGACCTGCTTACAGAAGAAGAATTATTGATTCAGCAGACGGCCCACGATTTCGTCCAGACGGAATTTATGCCCTTGATTAATCAGCATTATGAGAACGCCACCTTCCCTATGGACTTGGTTCCCAAACTGGGTGAACTTGGATTCATGGGTTCGGCCTTGCCGGAAGAATCGGGAGGTGCTGGCGTGAGTAACGTAGCCTATGGGCTCATTCTTCATGAATTGGAAAGAGGAGATTCAGGGCTGCGTTCTTTTGCCAGCGTGCAGGGTGCCTTGGTTATGTACCCGATCCATACCTATGGGTCTGACGAACAAAAAACCAAATGGCTCCCGGAGCTGGGTGCAGGAACCAAAATTGGCTGTTTTGGACTTACTGAGCCAAATTTTGGCTCTAACCCAGCAGGCATGGTCACTCGCTGTAAACGGGATGGAGACGACTGGATCCTTAATGGGAATAAAATGTGGATCACCAATGGCTCCGTTGCCGATGTTTCGGTGGTCTGGACACGGGATGAAGACGGTATCGTGCGCGGATTTCTGCTTGAAAAGGGCATGGAAGGATTCACATCCAGCGATATCCATGGAAAATTGAGTCTGCGGGCTTCCGTAACATCTGAACTCTCCATGGTAAATGTTCGAGTGCCGGATTCAGCGCGACTCCCCAATGTTGAAGGGCTGAAGGGACCATTAAGTTGTCTGACCCAGGCCCGATTCGGCATCGCTTGGGGTATGGTGGGCGCAGCCGTGGATTGTTACAACACGGCCGTGGACTATTCAAAAGAGCGAAAACAATTTTCCAAACCTATAGCTGGTTTCCAGTTAACCCAGGCAAAGTTAGCGGAAATGGTGACCTGTCTCACGGAAGCACAACTTTTGGTGTATCGACTTGGCCGATTAAAGGATGAAGGCAAAATGACTTTCCAGCAGGTATCCATGGCAAAGCGCAACAATTGTGCAATGGCGAGGGATATTGCCCGGACCTCCCGGGAAATTCTTGGCGCGAATGGAATCACGGAAGATTATTCTCCCCTTCGGCACATGGCCAATATCGAATCGGTCTACACCTATGAAGGTACCCACGAAATGCATTCATTGATTTTAGGGCAAGAAGTGACAGGGATGGCTGCATACGACACTTAAAAATTCTGATATAGACAGCAAAACTATAAAAGTATAAATAAATGTTTTTTATTATTGCAATAGGGATGCTGTGGATTATGCACGGCTATGTGGCCTGGCGATTTATACCTGCACTGGGTTTCTCTTCATCACAAACTATCTTAGCTTACACTGCAGTATTTATTTTAAGCTTATTGCCCATACTACCCATTGCTCTAAGGATGAGCGGAAATGAATCAAAAATTATAGATAGGTTATCATTGGTAGGATATACCAGTTTGGGCTTTTTCACCTTATCATTTATTATTTTTACCGCTAAGGACTTTATATTGCAGTTATATCCTTTAATTGAAGGTTTATTTCATACTAAAGAGCCGCTTGATTATTCAAAAAGAGATTTTATAAAGAAATCGGTCAGTATAGCTATGATTGGTATTGCTGGCACAGGAACTGGTTTTGGATTTTATTCGTCCAGAAAGGGCCCAACTGTAATGAACCAGGATATTTTTTTAGAGTCCCTTCCAGATGGATTTGAAAATTTTACCATTGTGCAAATTTCCGATTTACATGTAGGACCAACTATTAAACGTCCGTACGTAGAAGATGTTTTTAGAAAAATCGCTTTTCGAAGTCCCGATTTGATCGTTGTAACTGGTGATCTGGTGGATGGTTCAGTGGACTACCTTAGCCCTGAAATAGAACCTTTAAAAGATTTGATTGCACCATATGGGACCTATTTTGTTACAGGTAACCATGAATATTACTCAGGTGTGGATCCCTGGCTCGATGAAACAGATAGACTGGGGATGAAAAATTTAATTAATACAAATGAGATAATTTCAAAATCTGGTGACGAGATTGCTATTGCAGGGATTACTGATTTGAATGCTCATCAAATCAACCTTTCCCATAGATCTGACCCAGAGCTTGCCCTTGCTTCCCTGCCAAAGGATATAATCAAAATAGTATTGGCACACCAGCCAAACAGTATACATGCTGTTCATAAAGTTGGGGCAGATCTACAATTATCAGGACATACGCATGGTGGTCAATTCTGGCCATTTACCTATCCTGTAAAAATTGCAAGTACTTATATTGCTGGGTACTATGACCATTTTGGAACCCAGATTTATGTGAATCGTGGTACAGGCTATTGGGGGCCGCCACTGAGGATCGGCGTTCCTGCTGAAATCACGCTGATTCGTTTAAAGAAAAAAGTAGTTTCATAGATTTTGAATTAATTTTCTAGTAGGTTTATGTAATGAAAAGAAGAGATTTTTTAAGGAGCAGTGTACTTGGTTTAGCAGTACCAAGTTCCTTAATGAATGCTGATACATTGCAAACAAATAAAGACAATCCTGTAATTTGTTCTACTTGGAATTTTGGTCTTCCTGCAAACGAGCTTGCTTGGAAAGTTTTAGATAGTGGCGGTAAAGCTATGGATGCTGCAGAAGCAGGTGCACGGCACGCTGAATCTGATCCAGAAAATAATTCAGTTGGCTTTGGTGGACTACCTGATGAAAAGGGAAATGTTACTCTGGATGCCTGTGTCATGGATTCTACAGGCAATGCTGGCTCGGTTGCATTTTTACAAAATATAAAGCACCCTGCATCAGTAGCACGAAAGGTCATGGAAGAGACCAAACACGTAATGTTGGTGGGGGAAGGTGCTCGTCAATTTGCTGTGTCTAATGGGTTTGAAGAGATTAATCTCCTGACAGAACAATCAGAAAAAGACTGGAAAAAATGGCTTAAAGAACGTAAAGAAATGACCCCCCATGAAACCCATGATACATTATCAGTTCTGGTACAAGATAAAATGGGTGATTTAGCTGGTGCCTGCACCACCAGTGGATGGGCTTATAAAATGCACGGAAGGGTGGGTGACGGTCCTATCATTGGTGCAGGCCTTTTTGTAGATAATGAGATTGGGTGTGCTGCAGCTACAGGATTGGGTGAAGAAGTAATCAAAACCACAGGAAGTTTTTTAGTTGTAGAACTTATGCGACAGGGATATGATCCGACCAAAGCTTGTGAAGAGGCATTAAATCGTGTGATAAAAGCCCATAATGGGAATCCGGATTTTCAAATCGGGTACATCGCATTACGGAAGGATGGAGAGATTGGTTCCGCCTGTCTTAAATGGTCATTTGAATATGCTTTAGCTCGGGGAGGGGAGAATAAACTCCATAAGATAAAAGGGTTGCTCTAAAATTATGTTTCAATCCTTTACCGATAGGTTCGTGCCCAATACCAAAGAATCGGCACATATTTATCGGACAAAAATCGGCATATTTCAGGGTTGGGTTTCCGTTACTGTCAATGGAATATTGTTTGTCCTAAAGCTGGTCATTGGTCTTATGGTGGGAGCTGTGAGTGTTATTGCTGATGCTGTTCATACCTTTTCTGATGTGATTTCATCTGCTGTTGTTGTCTGGGGATTTAAGCAGGCGCAGAAACCGGCTGATAAAGAACATCCCTATGGACACGGACGGGCTGAATATATTGCCACTCTTATTATCGCTATTCTACTGTGTGTTGCGGGAATCGAATTCATCGAAGCTGCATTCGAGCGTATCAGTAATCCACAACTGATCGAAGTAAAATGGTGGATGATTATTGTGCTGACTGTAACAATAGTGTTAAAAGAAATCACTGCCCGATACGCGAAATTTCTTTCATCTAAAGTTGCATCGGGCACTCTTCATGCCGATGCCTGGCATCACCGTACGGATGCAATCTCCAGCCTGTTGGTGGTTATTGCAATGATCGCTGGAATTTATGGATATCCTGCCGTTGATGGTTGGGCCGGATTGGGTGTTTCACTTTTTTTAATCTATACCGGATTTGATATCGCGAGAGATGCTGTAGATGATCTTATCGGGAAACCGCCGACTTCTGAAGAAGTTGAAACTATCAGACAGATTATTATGAAAATTAATGGTGTTTTGGGAGTCCATGATATTACAGTACACAGTTATGGGCAGGATAAATTTGCCAGTGTTCATGTTGAGATTGATGCCGGTAAAACTACGGCGGAAGCACATGATTTAGCTGAAAATGTGGAAACTCAACTAATGGAAGGACTGAACGTAGCACCTACAGTACATATTGATCCTGTATATCCCGATAATCCCATGGTTACGGAGGTTCAGACATTCTTAGATGACCATTGGATAAATGATGAGCGAATCACCGGCTATCACGACGTTCGCATCGTGGATACAGAAAATCATCATATTATTTTATTTGGTATCCGTGTTCGTCCTGGTCTAAACAAGAGCCAGATTCTTGAATGCTGTAATGAAATGAAAGATTCGATTTCTGGTTTTCCAGGGTACGAGGTTGATATAAAAGTTTCACACCCCTATCAATTTTAGACAGACATATAATTATTTAATTCCCTATAACGATGTCGGATAATTTTAAAACATCCTCAATAGTAATAACCAGGTCGAAATTCAAGTCTGCTGTTTGGATTTGCTCTGCGGACATTTCATTTGTTCCCAATATGTGAAATACTATTATAATCAGGTCCGTAATTGATATTACACTATCACCATTTATATCTCCTGGCAGCTGTTTATAATAATCAACGACCTTGATTACTTCCCGCAGGGAAATTTTTACTGCTTCATGTGCAGTTTCCCAGTCAATCAAACCCCCAACGTGGATATGCCCAGCTAAATAACAGGGTACATTAGCAGAATCCATTCGAGCTTTAGTCCAGGCTCCGTGATAACCCATGAATTCAGATAAATATGCGCCCGCCCCAGTGGTATAATCCACATATGGATTTAATCCTAGGTTTGCTGAATCGATGGCATTGATGATTGAATCCAGCGGGAGAGATGTATATCGCCTGCCGTTGACCGGCATATGGGAGTCTGGTGGATTTGGTGTTGGGAGGTAGGGTGGGGTGAAATCATAGTTCCAGGTGGCGAGATTATAATATTTCCATTCCAATTCCCAACTGTAATCAATAAATCCACGACTAAAGGTAATAATCGCAACAGGATTTATAGAATCGATAATATTAAACCAGTCTTCGGATGTATCCTGGTAATCGACTTCCAGATCCCCATCACCCTGACCGCAGTCGGTACAATCAGCAGGATAGAATGTGGGGAAATA
>Ga0207989_1001753_pt1 | contig 10536 bp, 11 predicted proteins | sample ETNtaG_7_FD_185777 | JGI IMG/M metagenome (GOLD analysis project Ga0207989, IMG submission 185777) | Marine microbial and viral communities from oxygen minimum zone, Eastern Pacific Ocean - ETNP201406SV65 (SPAdes) (version 2) | ecosystem: Environmental > Aquatic > Marine > Oceanic ... | reverse complement strand
CCAAATGCAACAGAATATGGAAATATAAATCAACCTATACCTTTACAGAGAATTCAAATAGATACACCTTATTTAAAAGAACCACCACATTATGATATGAATATTCTACCTAAAGAAGAATTTTTACCTCATATGATAAACCATTTAGATTTTATGTATGCACATAATGATAACTCGGATTCTAATAAGTTTAATGATTTGGAAATAGCCAAATTTAAGAGAGTGGTGGATTATTTCGAAACCACACTTAAAGACGATGTGTATTTATCTAAAGGGAGAAGTGATTTTTATAATTTTTTTACTCAACATGATAAAAGAAGGAATACAGATTTCTTAAAGACCTTTCCGGAATATAAAGAATTTTGGAACTTATGTAAAGAAGTTTCAGTAGGAGATGACCGTAAACGAAAAATCGTGGAACGGAGAAAAAAATTAAGAGAAAGAATTAGAGTTAGGAGAGAGAAAAAATCTTAATACCTAAAGAGATTTTTAATTATAGTTTACCAGTACCATCTGGAACTCATGAGGAAGATTCCCCGGAAGCATGGTGGGAATCAGCTAGATGGTATGATGAAAAGATATTAACTGCTATAGCAAAATCTACTTCAGATAAAATTGTTGTAAATCACATTACAGATTTAAACGAGTTTAAAAAAGATAATTTTAATTTTATAACTTTAAATCTCCATAATTATGCTATTAATGACCTCCCAAAACATCCAGTATTAAATAGATTGGGTGAAGTGTTAAATAAAGAACTTATTAATTTAATAAACACTAATGTTGTAAAATTGATTTTTGATTTTTCTGCCGAAGGAACTCCTCGTCATAGTTGGTTTACTGCTATACATAGAATGATTAAAAAATATAAAATTAAATCATCAAAAATATATTTTATTTGCTTGGATATGAAACTTGGTGATAATTATGATACTTGGATTGAAAAGTTTAATCTACCTAAAATTAATATTATTGGACTGAATTATCTTGTAGAATACGCTACACACTGGGTTCTTAAAAAGAAAAAGTTTCCTATTGAAGATTTTAAAGTGGATAAAATTAGAGAAAAGAAATTTACTTGTTTAAATGGGGCGTACCGAGAAAACAGAATAATAATAGTATCAGAATTATTTAGAAATGGTTTGGAGAATGATGGTTATATAAGTTGTATAGGAAATTATGGTGAGCCACCCCGAGATATAAGAAATTCCGCGGAAGTAGATAAAGATTTGATAAAATATTATATGGATAGCGTATATCCAAAACTCCCTATAGTTATTGATATGGAAAAAGATATGGAACTTATTGAACCATATATAGGTCATAGTTATGTTCATGAAATGTATACTAATTCATATTTTAATATCGTAACTGAAACTTCATATAATTTTGATACTACGGCTATTATAGGTAATAGTATTTTTTTAACTGAAAAAACGTATAGAGCAATTTTTGGAATGCAACCATTTATTGTGGTGTCCAATCCTGGGTTTTTAAAATTTTTGAAATCTATAGGATTTAAAACATTTCCAGAATTTTTTGATGAGTCATATGATGAAATAGAAAATCCAATAGAAAGAATGAACACAATAGTTAATGAGATAAAGAAGATTTGTAGTTTATCTCTTGAAGAATTACATGATAGGTATTATAATATATTTGATAAATTAGAACATAACAGAAATAGGTTAATTGAAATTGTAGAAAATAGAAAACTGAATTACGGAAATTATTTAGATGTTTTTGAGTAGAGAAAAAAGAAATGAGTTTGATATCTTCAAAGATTATTTTGAGATGTACAACCCACCAGGATTCAAACCATTTTATTATTCTAAAAAATATAGATGTTATTTTCCCTCCCAGGTTTATCCTCTTTTTAAAAATCATATGCATAATTGGTTTAAAGACAAAGACTACTATCCTGAATCTCATTTAGAAAATCCAATGAAAGATGGGTTGTGGTTTGTAAAACCAAATGAAGGTTATAATGGTAAAGGTATTATAGTAACTGATAATGTGAGAAGTGTTGACAAGGAGAAGGTAGTTTATCAGAAAAGTATTGATAATCCTTTATTATATAATGGTAGGAAACAAGATTTTAGAATGTTTGTTGTTTTACAAACTTACCAAGGATATCTTAGAACTTATATATTTTTTGATCACTATGTTAGATTAGCACCATTTCTTTATGATGAAAAAGATTTAAGTAGAGAAGTACAACTTACTAATCAAGATTCTCATTGGATAGATTATTATAATACATTAATACCCAACCCAAAATATTCTGAGGATATTATGAAGAGTAGCTTGATTGCTTTTACTCAACATCCACATCGTGATAAATTATATAAAGAGTTTGTAGATATGATGATTGATTTTTCTGAAGATGTTTACAATAAGCTTAATGAAAAAACTCAGAGAAATCTAATACATGTATTTGGTATGGATGTTTTACCAGATGAAGATATGAAGTTATGGATGATAGAAACTAATAATAATCCTCATCCAACCGCAATAGATGATAAGAGATTAGACATATATTCAAATTGGCCCCAACCATATGCAGATATGTCTTATGCAAAAACATTAACAGAAAGTGTAATAGAAGAATTAATTAAACCAATGGAAAGTGATTCAGATGTTAAGTTAGATAAGTTTGAAATGGTTTATGAGAAGAAATTACTATTTAATAATTGGATATTAGTTTAACCAATATTTATATATATAGGAGCATTTTATATGAAATGGATTAATACAAAAGTAGAATTCACTTGGGATTCTAAAAAACAAAAATATGTAGAAACAGATGTTCAAGGATATCATTATTCTGGCCCTATTGCACTATGTGGTGGCGGAGGAGAATCATTTGGTTCAGGAGAGTTAGTTTCTATAAGTGGTTCTTTCCAAGGAACACCACACGTATCTATGTCTGTAGGAGATGTATTATTGTCAGCTAACATTACGGGTCTACCTGATACGGATGTTGTATCAGAATATTTGTTATGGAACTATACAGGTAGTGCTGGTATTAGTTCACAAGTTACATTAGCCACTTCTTCAGTAGAATCAATAACCACTCACTCTCGAGCACCGAGTGATGGTGGTATGTTTAGTCTTGTTTGTGAAAATGGAAGAACTGATGATATCTTACTAACGGAAGCTCACCCTCTCTTAGTTTGGAGTGGGAGTGCTGATGAAAATGTAACGGGCAGTGGAGTATGGTATTTCGAATATGTGGAAGATATACATCCAGACTTTAAACTTTTAAGTTCTTCATTAGAACCCATAGATATAACTTCAATAACAGAGTTTACTGGTTCGGTAACTCAAAGTTTTTTTAGATTTGATGTTGAACCATATGATGTATATTTTGTAGAGGGTATATTAGTACACAATTAAAAAGGTATTTCATATGAATCCATATGAAATTAATAACGAGTTAGAAAAACAACTATGTGAATATACAGGAGCACCATATTGTATAGTGGTGGATAGTGGAACGAGTGCCATTACTTTAAGTTGTGTAATACATAATGTTGATGAAGCGGAAGTTCCAATAAATACTTACATATCAGTTCCTTTTGCTATAATACATGGTGGTGGTAAACCTAAGTTTGTTGATTTAGAGTGGGAAGGTATGTATCAGTTTAAACCTTATCCAATATGGGATTGTGCATTAAGATTGAAACGGGGAATGTATATACCAAAAACTCATATGATATTATCATTTTCTACAAGAAAACAATTACCTATTGGTAAAGGTGGAGCAATATTATTGGATAATGAAGAAGAATATAATAGATTAAAACGGTTACGATATAATGGTAGACCAGAAACTACATATCATGATACAGATGATATTACTGAAATAAGTTTTAATATGGTATTACATCCAATACTTGCAAGTATAGGAGTTGAGATGATGAAAACTTTTCCAGACAATCCACCCGATATATCAAATAGTGTAAATGGATTGGACTTAACAAAGTTTTCGGTATTTAAATGAAAAAATTACCACGACTGTGGAAATATTCCACCCACCATTCCAACCGAAGGTTGGATATACAAGTATCAATCGAGTCATTTTCCAAAGTTTATTTTAATCCACCACCAGAACGTTTAAAGAACTCGTTGGAAATTGAATATGATATAAAAAATTTAGTAAATATTGAATTTGATTCAATCTGGGAAAAACTAAAAACTAAGTATTTTGGTTATTATAAAAATTTAAATTTTCCCCCGATAATATGGGAAGGTACAAGTCACAATTGTCAATTAAAATGCCCTACTTGTAGATCAGAAGTTATTTTTGATAAACGACCATATCAAAAAGAATTGTGGGAATATATAACTCCCATATTAAATGATAGTAGAGTTAAATCAGTTATGATTGGGCCCGGTGGAGATCCGTTTGTTGATAAAGAAAGAATAAATTATTTTAGAAACTTAACTACTGAAGTTTTAGAACAAAAAATTTCTATACAGATATGCACTAATGGGTTAGCATTAACTGAAAAAATGTGGAATTCGTTTGGAGACTTAAAGAAACATAAAGATAAGTTAGATATAACTATTTCAATAGATGCTGCAACTAAAGATACATATAATATAAATAGGGTACTTGGTGATTGGGATAAAATAAATGAAAACTTAAAGTTTTTATCTACTCTTAATCTTGGACAACTAAATATAGATATGACAGTACAAAAAAATAATTATAAAGAAATGGTAGATTTTGTTAAATTTGGTAATAGTCTTAATATTAATACTTCATTAAGGGCAATGAATAATTGGTATTGGGAAGATGATCGTTATATTGATAATGCAGTACATTTAAAAAAACATCCATTAAATAATGATTTTAAGAAAGAACTTAATAAGGCAAAAAAACTTGGGGCCATCGGATTGAACTTATGAATAATCTTGATTTAAAACAATTTGATATTTTATCAAAAACATATGAACATACAGAACATATAAATTCTATTTTAACTGGAGAAAGACCATTTCCTTTACATTTAGAAATAGATTTAACTAACGCGTGTAATCATAGATGTGAGTTTTGTGTTTGGAGTGACTTGTTATCTAAAGATAAATCAACTCTACCATATGACTTGGTTATAAACGTATTAGATAATATAAAAGATTTAGGAACTAAGGCGATAACCTGGACAGGTGGTGGAGAACCACTCTTACATAAAAGATTTGTTAATATTTTAGAACATACATCTAAACTTGGAATACAGAGTGGGTTATTAACTAATGGTAGTTTGTTTGGAGAAGAAAAAGATGAACAACTATTATCACAATTAGAATTTATAAGATTTTCAATAGCAGGAACTGATAGGGAATCATATTTAGAAGTACAAGGTGTTGATGATTTTGATAAGGTTATTTACAATCTCAAAAGAATTTGTTCTAAAGATAGGAAAACAAATATAGGAGTTGGAATATTAATCAATAGAAAGAATTTTTATAATTTAGAAACATTTATACATTTATTGGATGAGATAAATTGTGATTTTATACAAATAAGAAAAGATTATTTTTCTGATATAAATGAATCAACATGGTTTGATACAGAAGTTATACCAATGGCTATCAAGAGTAATGATAAATATAATATTAATGTGTTGGGTGAATCATATAGTGATTTACAATTACAATTAAATTACCCACAAAAATGTTATGCACATTTCTTTCAGGCTAATATCAATGCAACTGGAGATTTTTATTTTTGTAAAAATACAAGAGATAATCCAAAGTTTGCATTAGGAAACATTTATACGGATAGTTTAAAAGATATTTGGAGTAAGTCTTTAAGTAATAAAGAATTAGAGAAATATATTACACCTATGAACTGTATGACCTTCTGTAGAAATATGGGAAATAATATTGCTGTAGAAAATGTCAAACAGAATAAATCTAACTTACCTAATAAAAAAATAAGAAACAGTTACTTTTTTTAGAATGTTAAGACAAATAAAAGATCCAAAATTTTTATTGGTGTATCCACCATTACAATTTCAGGATGGAGAAGTAGTTCGTCCTGACGGGTGCTTAGCGAATGCGTATTTAGATTCAAGTCTTACTAGGGCAGGATATGAGTCAAAGATTATAGATATGGCGGTAGGAGAAGAACAAGATACACTTGAAGAAACATTTTATAATCCAGTAAGGATTAAAGATAAGTTGTCACGGGTGGGAATGCCCACATCAAGAATTTTAGAGTCAGTAAAAGACTATGACATAATCGGTATAACTTCAGTATTTACACAACAAGCTTCAAGGTGTTTTGAAGTATCGAATTTAATAAAAGAACATTATCCAGAAAAGATTGTGGTAGGTGGTGGAACTAATTGTCGGTCAATGCCGGAATTATTTTTTAAGAATGGATTTGATGTTGTGTTCACATCAGAGGCAGAACATTCTATTGTGGAGTTTGGTAGGTCAATTGATAGAGGAGATTTGAGTTTATCAAAAGTTGAAGGTATAAGTTTTTACCGTGATGGTAAATTACAAATAAATCCTGTAATAAATACTACATGGGATTTAGATGAAATACCAATGCCGTCTTGGCATAAACTACCATTAAAAAAACATTGGGATATATCAAATCTATGGACAGGCCGAGAAGGTTTGGTGGAAGATAAAGATGAGTTTGTTAAGTATGCAAATATTTTTACATCAAGAGGATGCCCTTTTAATTGTAAGTTTTGTCATATTTCAATGGAACAAGGCGATTGGACTGGTGATATAGGAAAGTTTAGAGTACATTCAGTAGATAGAGTTGTTGAGGAGCTTAAAGTATTAAAAGAATTAGGTGTAAAGTATTTGTATATAAATGATGATTCTTTATTAGCAAAAAAGAAAAGGGCTTATGAGATTTTTGATAAGTTAAGGTCTTTTGATTTTAGACTTGCAGATATTAATGGAATTAATATAGTTCATTTTTTTAAAAAATATAAAGGTAAGTTGATAGTTGATGAAGAACTTTTACATATGTTTTATGAAGCAGGATTTAGAAAAATTTCTGTACCATTGGAAAATGGAAATCAAAGAATATTAGATAAATGGTGTGATGGGAAATGGAATATAGAAAAGTGTGATACCATAAGTTTAGTTAAGAAGATGAAAGATATTGGTTTAGCAACGGATGGAAATATTATGATAGGGTTTCCAGATGAGACAATGGATGAAATGACAACCAGTTTTTTAATGGCCAAAAAACATATGGACGCGGGGATGGATGGGTTAGGATTCTTTATTGTACAACCGTTTCCAGGCACCAAAATTTATCATGAAACTATAGCAAATAAACAACTCTCACCCAATTGGCATCCAGATGAAATTGGTTGGCAAAAAGGTTCTATGTTTGAAAATATGTTAATTCCAAATGAAGTACTTGTATATTGTAGAAGAATGATGTGGCAAATTTTAGGGTTAGACGAAAAGAAAAAATCAGTAGTGGATTTTGTACAATGAAAAACATTAACATATACATCCATACTTGGAAGATAAATAATTGGAGAGAAATATTAAACGAACAACTATCCCAAATTGATGATAGTGGATTAGGTGATATAGCATCTATACACATATGTAATAGTGATGCTGAGAAAAAAACTTGGTTTGAAATGTGGAAACATTCTTTTGATAATGATTCATATTATTTATATTTACAAAATCTTGGGATATCTTGGCAAGAAACTAAATATGAAGATATAACTGTGAATTGGAGAAAATGGATTATGGGTGGCGTGGTTGAAAATTGGAAAGAGTATATTTCATATTTAGATGAATATGATGTAGTTGGAGATTGTTGGAAAGATGTATCTTATTATAGAGATTGGCACCGCAATAAAAGAAAATATAAAGATAGTGATTTAACTTATCCACAACATTTTGCTACGCAAATGTGGTGGACTAAATCTAGCCATTTAAGTAAATTAGAAAATCCTTTTGAACATCAAAAATATTCTGTTCCTGAACATGGTGGTGAAAGAGTTATTATGGAAGGTTGGTTGACTTCTCAAGGTGAAAATTTTAAAGAACTAAGAAATGATTTATCTAAAGAACCAGCTGAGGCATATATAAATCAACATTTGAAAAATATACCAAAATGAATATTGAAGAACGAGTGTATGGTAAGTATGGTAACAACTTAACTTATAAAGATGAGCTACTTGATATAGTTGATAAGTTGGGTGGCCAGTTATTATTTTTTATGCACTTATCTCGTTGGGATTTACCATTAAAGAATAGATGGTTAGACTATTTTGAATATGAATTTAAACCTAATAAAAAGTTTTATATAATATTTGAAGAAGAAGAATTTTCAACTCATACTGTTTTAGATTTAGATCGAGTTGTAAATTTTTTTAAAGAGAGAGGTGTTGATAAAGATAAATTAATATGGGTTACAGCTTCACATAATTTTAATGATGTACTAAAAAGATTTAATAAGTATATTGAAGTTAAACCTATACCTTTACATTGGGGTGACAGCCGTTTTATGAAAGAGGATACAGTTAAATCAATAGTAAAAGATAAAGTAATAAATTATGATGTGAAATCATTTGGTTTTAATTCTTCATTTTATCAACTCCCCAATACAAACATATCATCTGAGATAGAAACTAAAAAAACACCAAGTAAATTATTTTGTTGTCCGATGGGTCTTAAAAAAATATCAAGACTTAACTTGTTACAAAAATTATATGATAGAAAATTTATAAAAGATTTAGATAAAATTGATGATGATGATTTGGGCTGGGTATCTTTAAATTCTGAAAAGAGATATTTTAAAGATGATATTAATTTATATGATGAACAGATTTATAAAACACTTATACCAAAAAATTTATTAGATACAGTTTCTATTATAAAACATATTATAAAAGATAGTTTTATTTACTTGAGTGTTGAATGTGAAATGGACGATTTTAGTATATGGGAAGATAATTTAGAAGGTAATTTATTTCATTGGTTAGAAAAAAATTGTTCACGATATGTAGAAAAGATAATGATACCTATATTATTTAAAAAACCATTTTTAAATCTTGGGCCATTATATGGGTTAGAGATATTAAAGTCATATGGATTTAAAACATTTGATTCTATAATAGATGAAAGTTATGATAAAGAAATTGATTTAGATAAGAGAATGAATATGGTTTTAGATGAGTTAGAACGTTTATCCAAAATAGATTTAGTTGAAATGACAAAAAATTTAAAACCTATACTTGATTACAATTATAATTTGTTATTAGATATGAATAAAAATAGAAAGAAATATTTAGAACAATATTTTACTGAGAACATAAATGATTTACATTCATAAAGATATAATATACACTCGACCACATTATAAATTTATTAAAAGTATCTTAGATAAGAAAAAAATATCTAATACAGTTATAGATGCACACGATTTAGATTTTGTAAACTCTTTAGATATAAAAGATGATGATGTTTTAATAGCTATGTTCAAACATGATAAAGAAGATTTAGCTAAAACAAAAAAAGTATTTCCAATACTGTGTGCTAAATTTAAAACAATGTTCCCATCAAAAGAATCATATTATTATTATGATGATAAACTAAAACAATATGAGTTTATGGTAGAGAATGATATACCTTGTTTGGAAACACATTATGTAGGTAATAAAGAAGAAATAGAAAAACTAAATATGAATTTTCCTATAGTTACTAAAAAGATTTGGGGAGCAGGGTCAGAACAAGTTAATTATTTTGAAACATTAGATTCTGTAGTTGATGATGAGACGACAAGGAGCTGGACAGAAGAATCTATATATCCTTGCTTGGTTCAAGAATATGAAGATACTGATTACGATTTAAGAATTACTATTGTTGGTGAAAAAGTATTTATTATGAAAAGAATACATAATTGGAAAACAGGAAACAAAGATAATTTTCCATATGGTATGCCAGAAAATCCGAGAGAAAAAATATTAAAATATAGGTGGCCACCATACCAAAACCCAAAAATAAAACCATGTGACGATTCGGAACATTTAAGTTTAGTAGATTTGATTACAAAATTACATAAATTGGGGGAAACAAAATTGAATACTAAACATATGTCGTGGGATGTGGTAAATGGTAAAGTTTTAGAATTTAGTTTTATATCAACATTAAAGCTTTATGGAAAATATTATGATTTGGATAACGGTAAAATTTGTAACCTACAAACTAATTTAAATTTTATGAAACATTTAGGATATTTATTAAGTGAATATATTTAACTATTTATTAATATATGAGTCTAATATAGTATGAAGATAAACACAGAAAAATTCATAGAAAACCTACATAAAGAGATAAATCGTAGAAATGTACGTAAAAATCGTATCTTTAATACTATTTATTTAGTAGGAGTGTTTATTTTTGATTTTATAATAGACACAGGAGAATGGATATGAAAAAATATTTATTAATGTTGGCTTTAATCATACCTTTAATGGCACAAGATTCAACTGCAGTTGTGGAGGAGTCTTTGGGTAAGAGAGCTTG
>Ga0207989_1001743_pt1 | contig 10567 bp, 14 predicted proteins | sample ETNtaG_7_FD_185777 | JGI IMG/M metagenome (GOLD analysis project Ga0207989, IMG submission 185777) | Marine microbial and viral communities from oxygen minimum zone, Eastern Pacific Ocean - ETNP201406SV65 (SPAdes) (version 2) | ecosystem: Environmental > Aquatic > Marine > Oceanic ... | reverse complement strand
TAAAACAAAAGAACGATCAGTAACGATAAATTAATTTTAAGGTAGTGAGACACACTGAGTCAGCGACTAAAGCGTTGTATAATCTCCTTATACAAACTTATGACAATAAGTTAAAGCATGAAGTAACTATTATCTTTGTCACAGGTTGAGCTAGTCCTTTATCCAAATACTATTTGATGCATCATTCTGCCGGGCATTAAGGTGAATGCACCAGCAACTATAAGTGCTCCAAAATATACTCCTACCATTGAACGAATATGTGCATTCTTGTGCTTTTCCAATCTGGTTTTCTTGAATAGCCGAATGCTATAAATTGAATAAATTAAGTTGCCGATTGTGAAGGGAATTAAGAGGTGTATCCAAGAATATAACCGAGGATTAAATACTGTGTCCGTCATTGGTGTAGTAATGAATACCGCTGTAAAAGAGACGATCAACAAAAAAGAAACCCAAACGCGTCCAATGAATCTATGCTGCTTAGTTCCCTTTTTTTTGAAGAAAATATATAAACCAACTGGGACTGCTGCTAATGCAAAAAAAGCATGGACGAATATTATAAACGGTGGTTCTGGGTTTGACGACAGGTTTGAAAAAACGCCGTATAAATACCACCCAAATATCAGTAAGGTAACTCCGAGAGAGGCGATCAAACTTTTTTCTTTATATGAAAAATCCATAAAATGTCCTATGTATAATTATTTTTCATATAATTAAGGTTACAAGTCTATTTGAACTTTTTTATATGTATCAATGATAAAGGATGCAGCTTCGAATTTAGGAATACCGAAAGCCCTGGCATTATTAGAGAACCCATATTGTTCTTTAGGCATGCCTAAAAAGTTAGTATCAAGCTTCTCATTATCATTTTCATCAATATATACCCCAATTGCATAGGTGCCAGGAGGGATTTCAAAAGAACCTTTATAAGTGCCTTTGCCAATTTTTTCTACAACACCTGCCTCTATTCCAGGTTGTGAACCAGGTTTGTCACCTCGATCTGATTCGAAAACTTCCTTAGAATTATAGATTGCTAAATGAAGTACGCCTCCGTCGGTGATGTCTTGGATTTCAACGTCCAAGGTGGCTGCACTTAATTGAAAAGAACACAAAATAAATGAAAGGCAACAAAAATATTTCATTATCATATTTAAAATCCTGCTATTATGTTTACTAAGATAACATCAATAATACAGGAAGATGTTTACTAAGTAAACATAATTTTAATATGAGCTATCACAAAGAAAATCTGAAAGAGAAACTTGTAGAAATTGCATGGGAAATTTGCAAAACAGAGTCTTGGCAGGAAGTTAATATGCGAAGGGTAGCTCAGAAAGCTGGAGTTTCAAATACTGCGTTTTACAGGCATTTTAAAAACAAAACTGATCTTAAAGCTGAGTTGATACGAAGGGGTTTTCAAGTTCTATATGAAGGCATGAAGGATTTAACTAATAATTTTTCAAGTTACGGAGCTCATTACATAAGATTTGGATTGGACTACCCGCATATTTACGATTTGATGTTTGGGAATACGGATTTAGATATGTCTCTTTATCCTGAATTGGAAGCTCTATCCAATGCATCCTTTAGCGGGATAGTTGAAGGACTGAAATCTTTTACGTCTGATGAGTCAGAGAAGGATGTCATGATAAAAGCATACAATGTTTGGGCGTCTGTTCATGGGATAGTTGGAATTTTGAGACGATCGAAATGGCAGGGAAAACAAACTGAAACTCTCGAATGGATTGAGAATAACTTAGAAGAGTATTTGGAAATAACAACTTTTGGTTGAAGGCGACTATTGGTTTTCATAAGTAACGAATAATTTAAGTTAAATTTAGGAGAATATTATGAACAAAGAGAATATTGATATCATCAAAGCAGAAGGCGAGCTCATAGAACTGTATGCTGACGAAATCCCAGAATTAGCCTGGTCAACTGGACCGGTGTCTTACGAATACTACATGAAACGTCGCTCCCTGTTTGATGCTTGGGTGCAACGTTCATGGCGATCCCCGGGTACACTCTTTAGTGCTGATTCGGCAATATTGAGTATTAGAGAAGGTAAATTACTTGGAGTTGCAATTGCCTTTAATGGGACCAAATTTAAAGAACGTGTCAGAGCACTAGGACCTTTATGGGAAGAAATGTTAAAAGCTGAAGAAGTTACTACCGAAGAGATAGCCGGAGTTGCAGAAAGGTCAAAATTAGCTAGTTGGTTAAATCCCGTAATCTACTCTAATACCTTCTATGTGCATGCCATAGCAGTAAAGCCTGAGGCAAGGGGTCAACGAGTAGGTTATTTGATGATGGAGTACTTATTTAACAAAGCTAAAGAGCTTGGTTATCTTGAATTTCAGCTTGATGTTCTATCCGATAACCCCGCCGTAGGGTTCTATCGTTCTCTTGGTTTAGAAGTACTTGCTGAAACGAGGGCTCCAAAACCAGCTGAATTTGGTGTGCCTATAGAATTTAGGATGGGTAAACTTCTTGATTAAAATTAGGAAAAGTTAATATGATCGAGGACTATTTAGAGAGACATTATCCATTTGAAGGCTGTTTTAACTTTAGAGACATAGGCGGGTACCTTAATCAAGACGGCAAGAGAGTAAAAAAAGGTCTTTACTTTCGTGCGGGAAGACAGGATCGAATGAGTAATAAGGATCTTTCGCAGCTATCGGATCTTAAAATCTCAACTCAAATTGATTTACGCAAGCCTGATGAGGTGTTGGACCAGGGAAAAGGTCCTTTAGAAGCTATGGGCACTAAATACATAAATATTGCTGTTATCCCTGAAGGAGGGAGCGATCAATTAAGTAGATTAGTAGGTGATACCGGCATCTCAGGTAAGAGGTATTTAGGTTACTTAGAATTTGGTCCTACCTCTTGGCTTCGGTTGTTTGGAATTTTAGCTAACGAAGATAATTTACCCGTTGTTCTGCACTGCACAGCAGGTAAGGATCGAACTGGCGTCTCAACGGCTTTCTTATTATCTGTTTTAGGTGTCAGTCGTGAGGTAATAGAGGCAGATTATTTACTAACTAATCTTGATACTGAAAGGCAAGCGGACTTCATCGAAAGTACAGTTGGTTATCCTGAGGGTTATGACAGGGAAAGAATGATGGCTGTAGCAGGAGTTCCTGAAACGGCTATGAAAGATTTTTTGGATGGTGTGGAATCAAAGTGGGGAACTGTTGTCGAATACCTTGAGAAAATAGGGGCAACCCAAGAGCAGATGGATGCAATTAGAGCTAATTTTCTTGAGTAAACGCGTAGAATTTATAAATTATGAGTAACACAATTTTTACAAAAGATGGCACTGCTCAAGGAGTAGCCAAACAACGTTTGATTGAAACAATAGCTGGGCCTGATAAACGTGTAATAAATGATCCTTACGCTGATAAGTTTATGATGGGTGCAGGCTTAATGAAACTGATGGGACACAAGCTTAATGTTTGGTTAGCTAAAAAGTTTGCACCAGGTTTCCACGAACATATTATTTCACGCACGCGTTTCATCGATGATCTAATAGAAAAAAGTGCTAAAGAAGGAGTAGAGCAATACGTCATTCTCGGAGCAGGATATGACTCGCGAGCTCATCGGCTTGAACTTCCGTCTTCTCTAAGAATTTTTGAGGTGGATCAGTCTGAAGTTCAGGATAGAAAACGTTCTAAACTTCCTACAGAATTACCTAATTCAGAAAATGTTACTTATGTAGCTGTTGATTTTGCTCACCAATCATTAACTGAAAGACTTTTAAATGCTGGTTATGATAAAACTAAGTCCACTGTGTTTACTCTTGAAGGTGTTACGCAATACATAACCAAAGAAGCTTTCAATTCGACAATGAATGAAGTGGCTACGCTTTCTCAAAAAGCTAGTTCAATTTTTGTCTTTTCGTTTGTTAACGAACTTCTCGATAAGAATCCTGAAGATTGCTTTGGTAGCGGTTATCTAAATCCTGAAAAAAAAGCTAATTTGATTAAAAATCTATCAGCAAAAGCTGCTGGCGAGCCTTGGATGTCATTTTATAGCACTGAAGAAATAGAAGACTTGCTTTCACAAAACGGTTACTCGATAAAAGAAAATGTAACTTTAGAAGACCTTAACTCTCTTTACTTTGGTCCGGTTAGTAGAACCCTTCCTGAAAATCAAATATTTAAGCTAGAACATTTTGTAGTAGCCAAATCTTAGAATAGATATAAGCTCTAAACAACCCATCCTTAGCACTTGGCTGGGTTTTTGGATACTTAGGAAGATAAGCCGGGCAATTGCAGATAACTAAACACAATTATTTACGTTTTCTTAAAATTCTAGCCATAGTTGAGGCGCTTATTACGCTTCCATCTTTTTTCAAAGATTCTACTAGTTTGCCTTCGCCTTCAGGAGCATAGATATTAAAGAGAACCAGTGCTCCTTTTTCTCCCCCTTGTTCCATGTGCACATCACCTGGCTCTTTATGTACAAAATCTCCCGCAACTCTTACTCGCTTACCAAGCTCTTTTCCAGTCTCAATATCGATATCGGTTACATGAAGCTCACCTTCTAGAACCAAAGAACTAATTTCAGCAGTATGCCTATGGAAATGACAATAACAATTTGGCTCCCATTTCACTAGAATTTCCAAGCGCCCGTCTTCTCTTGCATCTAGAATAGTATCTGAGTAATCTATGGGGTAATCAAAATCTTCCCCTTCAGTATAGCGCTTCCATTTAAGACTCTTGTCATTTAGCAAGTTCATGAAGGAATTCTAGCTTAGTTTTTGTATGAATGTAAGTTCACTGAGCACTAGTAGAATAGAAGTTACAAACCCTTATAAAATATGGGATTTTTACTTATGTAACCCATCCCTTGATAACGTTCGCAATAATTACCCACACACATATAAGATTAGAGCCGACTATGAAGATACGAACAGCAGCTATCTTATTTTCAAGCCCCTTATCATATCCATCTTCAGTATTAAATGAACCTAAAGCGTGTTTAATTACTTTGTAGAACCTTCCCATTCTTCATCTCCAATAAATTCTCAATAAAAATTGAGCGCTTTATATATCAAATAGATAATCCAGTAAACAAGTATTTTTTTACTTGATATCCGTTAACTTTTGTGGACTTTTTATAAAAGGTATCCAATAAGATCATCAAAGATCTTGCTTGTTTAAGACATGATTATTTTGCCTAGTTTTTGTGTAGCGTCTTGGTGAACCTTGGTTTCTTTTTCGCCAAAGTCTTGTTGAGGCTTGTCCAGTAATTGAAAATTACGGTGATCATCTTGCCCGGCAACTAGGACAGCGGTATCACTTCCTTTTGTTTGGCGAACACGAGTCGCGCAATACCTCAGGACCATTCCGATTCTTCTATCTTTAGAATTGTTGGGACCACTATTATGAATAGTACGGACGTGATGCAAAGACATTTGTCCGGCTTTGAGTGGTGCTAATTTACAAATATTTATATCGATGGTTCGATTGATTTCCTGACCCCTGGACAGGAGGTTATTTTCAGCAAAAGTGTTGGTATGGTCATACAGCTCTTCTTGGTGGCTTCCAGGAACGAAGTTCATGGGACCAGCTTCGTCAGATGCATCGGATAGAGCTAGCCAGGCTGTTACTACATCATGGGGCTCAAGACCCCAGTAATTGGCATCTTGATGGAAGCTTACGACTTTCTGATCTCCTGGCTCTTTAATGAACCACTGCGTAGACCAAAGCAGTATATTTGGTCCCAGAATTTGTGTAATCGGTATAACGATCCTTGGGTTTGTAATGACTGACCAAGCCCAATTTTGTAATAAGTGTAGGTCGGTTCTTAAGGTGACTGCCTTATCGATTCCTCCGAAATGATTCTCAAAATTTTCAAAGTGAGTTCTTAAGGTGTCAGTTTCGCGTTTAGTGAATACTTCTATGGGACTGAGAAATCCGTCTCGGCGGTAGTCAGCAGTTTGATTTTCTGAGAGTTGATGTTCCAAGAGTTGCCTTCTTCTTTATCTTTACTGATTTTAACATGATCAAACTTAAGTAAGTTATAAACCAGTTACAAAGAAAAAACAATGTAACCTTTACTTCCCTTATTTTATATGATAAGTTTACGTTACATATAAAAATTAAGGAAAAATTATGGAAATATTAATACCGCTTGCCGGAATCTCTGTTGGAATCATTGTGCCATTGGCGGTCTTCTATTGGCTGTATCATGAAACTAAACATAAAAATGAAACCATTTTAGAAATATCAAAAAATCTAGATGATCCAATTAAGCTGGAACGCTTATTAAGTATTTTTGATGAAAGAAAAAAAGAGCCAGCTGACTATCGCAGAAGTGGCCTAATAACCATTTTTGTAGGTGTTGGAATTTATTTTCTCGGTTTTACTTCGTTGGGAGCCCTCTTTGAAGGTGTCGGATTATTAGTAGGCTTTATAGGAATAGGTACCATGGCCGCTGGTTACATATATCCCAATACCGGAGAAGAAATAACTAAAGCAGTTGAAGATTTTGAAGAGAAATAAGCAAATCAAATGAAAAAAATTATGGTTACACAATCTATCCTGTGGGCAACAGCCATATTGATGCTTGTTTTTTCCTGGGGAGACTTAAAAGAAGCTGAAGCAGAAAGTGTATATTAACAGGACGTTAAATGGGAAAACATCACAAAAAACTATTAAATAATCTTGAAGCACTCAGAAAATCTGCGGGTTTAACTCAACAAGAACTCTCAGAGAGTGCGGAAGTTTCAAGAAAGAGTATCAATGCAATAGAAAACGGTATCTACGTGCCCTCTACTGTTCTTGCATTAAAGATAGCAAAAAATCTTAGCTGTTCGGTTGATGATTTATTTAGGTTGCCCTAATTTATTCATGTCTTATACAAACTAATCAATAAATTATAGAGGTTTGATATACTCAAACCTGAACAGAGAGAGAAAAATGATTAGTAAACAAGATTCTCAGGGCCCAGAATTCCTCTCGCTTGAAGAGGCAGCATCGATGGAGAAAGGAACTAGGGTAACTTTTGCTCCAGGTGTACAGGCGATGTATTCTGAGGCACTTAAAAATATATGCTACGCAAAGAACGTACCTTTGACCCGAGTATTGCACCCAATGATGGGTGTTGACAAAGAAACTGGAGAAGACAGACAAGCTAAGTTATACGAACTTACTAGTCAAACGAGTTTACCCACAATGTTTCACGATAAGGAACGTCCTCGAAACGTTTGGATAGAACAACTTGCTTTAGCCGAAAGAATTGGTACAGCGGACAGCCCCAAACTGATTCCAGATAATTTTGAGCATCGAGTTGAGATGTTTGGTCTCTGTGCTGTTGTCTTGGGTGAAGATGGTCTCACTTGGAATATGAGGATATTGATAGATAGCCCATTGGGACAAAAATATGGATACAGTGAAGAGGCAAGTACTGCAGCTCCCAAAAAAATTGCTGAAGTCATTGCCTTGATCGATAGTCGTCTTGCAGCACAAGAAAAGAATGGTTCTCGCTATCTAATAGGTGATTCATTAACTGCAGCTGATATTTACTGGGCTACTATGAGTATGACGGTTCTTCCAGTCCCTTTAGACATAATGCCTAAGACTCAACAAAATCAAGGCATGCTCGCATTTTTTGAAATGAATTCAGAAATACCAGAAATTGCTAATGCTCTCTCCAAGAGAATAGAAGAACATCAACAATATATTTTGACTACTTATTGCGAAACGCCTGCTGTCTTAGGTGGAGATCCAATGTGATATTACGAGCAGCCCGGTCTTTTTTTGGACTTCTTCTTCTTTTAATAGTTTGTTTGGCCTTCTATGCATTTGTAGTACCAAGACCTTCAGACACCACCGACCCTTCAATTTTTCTTAAAGACGGCAAAAGCGTCAATTATTGTAATTTACCTCAACTTGATGGTTCTGGAAAATCAGCTGATGATATTTCTAAGGCCTATACCCCAGGTTGCGGTTTTTCTGAAATCCCAATGCCTATTCTTGCAGGCTGTACAGAACCTTTAGCTGAAGGTGTAGTAGATCTGAGGGGGTTATGGTACGGAACATCAGGGCGTGTTGGCCATATAGAACGAATAGAACAGTGTGGAAATCGAGTTGTAGTAACAGCTTACGGCACAATCCATGATTTTCGTGTAGATGGGACATTAAGAAATGGAGCAAGAGATATTGGCCTTCTCTGTAACAACTTTGCTACTGCTATTCGATTTGATAAAGATGTGATGGTTTTTAGATTGTTTAAATTATTTGATTTAGTTACTCGTAAGATGGAAGGTGAAGAAATGATTTTTACTTTTGTAGATGGTATTGAAACTCGAACTAAGAGAATATGTCGATACCCGCCTAACATGATATAAGTAGAATATGAAGGTTTTGATTACCACATAGCAGACATAAGACGTGATTTAGAAAAAGAATTTAACGACACAATATAGAAAAATGAAAAAATTCATTAAAGTCATATCTATTATCATCGTCATTTGCTTTGTCTTTGTAATTTTTATAACTCGTGATGGAGAAATTTTTACTCCAGAAGGCAAGGGTGTAGTTAAACTAGATATTGGAGATTTTGAAGCATTTCCTTTACCTGATTACGCTTTGAATATGGTCCACTCTGACTATAAGAGTTATTTCGTAGAAGTAGAATCTGGCATTAAGGTCCATGTGCTTGAAGTTGGAGAAGGCTTGCCTGTGTTTTTAATGCATGGCAATCCTACTTCAGGGTTTTTATATAGAAAGGTAGTTGATAATTTACCTCTGGATAAAGTCAGAGTGATAATGCCTACAATTGTTGGATTAGGATTCTCTTCCAAGGTTCCTGCTAGTCAGCACACGCTTGATAATCATATTCGTTGGATAAATGAAGTGTTAAAACAACTAGAAATTTCTGAAGTAGTTTACGCAGGACAAGATTGGGGAGGTCCTATTGGAATGGGTGCCCTAGCTCTTTCTCCTGATGTGTTGAAAGGGGCTGTTATTTTAAACACAGGATTCAATGCTCCAAGTATAAGCACTGATCTTTCTCCAGCCCATGCTCTTGTGAAGACTCCTGTGGTGGGTGAATTCATTTTAGAAGTTGTTTTCTCTATTTTTGAACGTTTAGGAGGGGTCCAAGGAGATCCTAGTTCTTGGTCGGAAGATGTCGTTGAGATTTACGGTAGACCTGTATATGAGAGTGGCAATGCCAAAGCTCCATTAGCTTTAATGCGGATGGTAACGGATGGACCGGACCACCCTAGTACACCTGCCTTAAGAATGATTGAGGATTATGTAAAAGAACTGGATATACCGGCTGAAATTGTTTGGGGCATGAAAGATCCTATACTAGCCAAAACATTACCTACAATGAGAAAAAACTTTCCAAACGCACCTGTAACCGAAACTTCAGCAGGGCATTTCCTTCAAGAGGAAGTTCCAACTGAAATAGCTGAAGCATTAGTAAGAGTTATCGATAAAGTATCCAGTGACTAAGTCAGATTTAAAAATTATCCCTTTTTCTAGTTTCTATGAAGATTATGAGGTTCTTTATAAATTAGAAAAATAAATTGAGTGTGGGTGGTTGAAAATATTTATCTATAGGGCTATTTCTTTGTATCTTTTTCTACAGCTTGCCAAACACGTATAAAATTACCACCCCAAATCTTATTAATATCTTCTTCACTGTAGCCACGCTTAAGCAGCTCTATAGTAACGTTTAGCGCATCACTGGCGTCATCAAAGCCAGCAAAACCACTTCCGTGATTAAAATCTGTGCCAATACCAACATGATCAACACCGATTCGATTAGCGATGTAGTCGATATGATCAACCATTTCTTTTAAACCTATGGGGCCGAGTAGGGTGCTAATTTGGATTATAAAATCTTTTTTTAAGGCTTTATCATCAATTTCCCAATAAAGTTCAAATGGATAAAGATAGTCTTCGCTAATACCTGACTCTTTACGTACCGCACGAATACTTTCGTCCAGATCTGGGTCCGATGAGTTGTATAGGTAGCCACGAAATGGAGCTACATGAATTACACCGCCAGTTTCACCAATACGATCAATTTCTTCATCTGAGAGGTTGCGGCTTACTTTCGTCAATGCTCGTACATTAGAGTGGCTGGCAATCACCGGAGTAGTAGATAGCTCGATTGCTTGCAATGCAGCCTGGCTTGATAATTGTGAGATATCCATAATACCCCCGAGGGCATTAATTCTTATGATAGCCGACTTACCTAAAGCCGATAAACCACCATGTTCTGCATCAGGTTCTCGCGTGCCAGTATTACTATCAAATAGTGTACGTGATGAATCTGCAAAATCGTTATGACCCATATGGGTGAGGGCAAAGACTCTGACCCCAGAGCTGTATAGGGTATCGAGCTCATTTAAGTTGGTGCCCAGGATTAACCCATTTTGGAACCCAAGAATTAAAGCTAATTCGCCATTTTTGTGAGCTGTAATGAGTTCATCTGAGCTCAGTATAATAGTGGCATTATTATCTTTATTCGCAACTATTGTTTTTACAGCAGCTAGTTTTGTTTCCGCAAGTGCTTTTGCAGCAGCGTAGCCTTCACTGTTTCTTGG
>Ga0207989_1001730_pt1 | contig 10634 bp, 7 predicted proteins | sample ETNtaG_7_FD_185777 | JGI IMG/M metagenome (GOLD analysis project Ga0207989, IMG submission 185777) | Marine microbial and viral communities from oxygen minimum zone, Eastern Pacific Ocean - ETNP201406SV65 (SPAdes) (version 2) | ecosystem: Environmental > Aquatic > Marine > Oceanic ... | reverse complement strand
CTTTCAGTGGGTTCTATCATCAATGTTCCAGGAACTGGAAATGATATGGTTGGCGGATGAAACCCATGATCAATTAACCTCTTTGCAACATCGTCAACTTCGATATCAGCACGTTGCTTGAATTCCTTAAGATCGATAATGCACTCATGTGCTACCAACCCTGAATGACCTGTGTAGAGAATTTTATAATGCTGTTCTAATCTAGAGGCAATATAGTTGGCGCTGAGAATGGCCGATTCAGTCGCCGTTCTCAAGCCCTGTCTTCCCATCATAGTTATATACATCCAGCTAATTGGTAACACACTGGCGCTGCCCCAAGGAACGGCTGAGATAGACCCAATATTATTGCTGCCACTTGATGGTTCTCGATTTACCTCAAGATTGGGAAGAAATGGTTCCAGGTGTTTTAGCACACCAATTGGACCGACACCGGGTCCCCCGCCGCCATGTGGGATACAGAATGTTTTATGAAGATTGAGATGAGATACATCGCCACCAAATTCACCGGGATAACAAATACCAACCATGGCATTCATATTTGCACCATCAATATATACCTGTCCTCCGTGCTCATGGACGATGGCACAAACTTCACGGATTGTAGTTTCAAAAACACCATGGGTAGAAGGGTATGTGATCATTGCTGCTGATAATTCCTGTTGATGCAGTTTGGCTTTTGATTTCAAGTCATCAAGATCGATATTGCCTTCATTATCGCAATTGATTGAAATCACCTTCATACCAGCCATCATCGCAGAAGCTGGGTTTGTGCCGTGTGCGGATTTAGGAATCAAGCAGATATTACGCCCCGTTTCTCCCCTATTCTTATGGTAAGCGTCAATCACCAACAGTCCTGCGTATTCTCCTTGTGAACCCGCATTTGGCTCAAACGAAAATGCTGAGAATCCAGTAATCTGACACAACATTTCCTGCAACTCGTCAAACAGTTGCCTATAGCCTTGTATTTGATTTTCTGGAGCAAGAGGATGGATGGATGAAAATTTCGGCCAGCCTATGGCCAACATTTCAGATGTGGCAGTGAGTTTCATGGTACAAGAACCCAAAGGTATCATTGCTTTATCCAAGGCAATGTCTTTATCGCACAATAACCTTGCATATCTCATGAATTCTGTTTCTGAGTGATAACAGTTAAATACTGGGTCTTGAAGAACGTTTGAATTCCGTTTTAAGCTTTCTGGCAACGAAGTGGTTGGCTCCTCAGATAGAGCATTTATTTTTTTTGATTGTTTATGACTGAAAATCTCCCAAAGTAGTTCAATATCCTCTAAGTCAACCGTCTCATCGATAGCAACACCAATAGTTTTGGAATCAATCGCTCTGAGATTGATTCGGTGTTCCAAGGCCTTTTCAATAATGGTTTGCGTGTGCTGATTTGTTTTAACTGAAACAGTGTCGAAAAAATTCTGGTTAAGGATTTCGTAATTCATTTCAGACAAGCCGTGTGCAAATATTCTCGTTAATCTATTAATTTTTGCTGCTATTTGGCGCAAACCCTCCGGACCATGAAAAATAGCATAAAATCCCGCCATAATTGCTAACAATGCCTGAGCAGTACAAATATTGCTTGTAGCCTTTTCTCTCCTGATGTGTTGTTCTCTTGTTTGAAGAGCCAAGCGGTATGCAATATTGTCGTGCTGGTCGATTGAAACGCCAACAATTCTTCCGGGAATTGAACGTTGAAAGTCTTTCCTGGTTGCCATGTATGCGGCATGTGGCCCGCCAAATCCGATTGAAGTTCCAAACCTTTGGGTGGAGCCAACAGCAATATCCGCCCCCAGTTCTCCAGGTGATTTGAGCAACATCAAAGCTAGGATATCTGCGATCATAATTACAATTGTATGGTGTTGCTTTGCTTTACTTATGTGGCTTGATAAATCCATAATGTCACCACTGGCGCCCGGGTACTGAGTCAGTAGGCCGAAATAATTGTTGTTTAAATCCACTTCTTTTATCGATCCAATATCAATACCAATCCCTAAACTTTTGGCCCTGGTCTCAACCACTGCAATGGTTTGACTGAAACAATCTTCATCAATAAAGAATCGATCACCGCTTGACTTGGATACTCTTTTTGCCATAGCCATGGCCTCGGCTGCCGCTGTGGCTTCATCAAGCAATGAGGCATTGGCTATCTCAAGACCGGTTAGATCCGATATCATGGTCTGATAATTTAGTAAAGCTTCGAGTCTTCCCTGAGAAATTTCAGGTTGATAGGGAGTGTAGGAGGTATACCATCCTGGATTCTCCAGGATATTTCTTTGGATCACTTTGGGAGTATGGGTATTGTAATAACCTTGCCCAATATACGATTTGTATAAGTAGTTTTTCTCAGCAAGCCTTTTCAATCTAGCAATTGCAGCCTCCTCCGACAGTGGCGACTCTAGCTCCAAACTGGACTTTTCATAGATGTCATCTGGAATAATCGATTGCATACACTCTTCCATGTCTTTAAAACCCAGAAAATTAAGCATTGTTTTTTTATCATCCTCACTTAAACCAATGTGCCTGGATTGAAACATTCCCCCAATTGGCAGTGAATTGGTGGGGCTGTTGTTTTGTTTGGAATTGGATTTATTTATAGAATCATCCATCTTTTGCAATTGTCATGATTCTGATTGACAAAGATCGTTGTAGTCATCAGGTGAAAGCAATTGGTTCAGTTCATCTAAATCACGATACTCTATTTTGTAAAGCCACCCTTGTTCATCGGGTGAGGAATTAATCACTTCTGGCTGGTCGGATAATGCTTCATTGATTTCCAAGATTACCCCAGAAATTGGGGAATAAATATCTGAAGCTGCCTTTAAAGACTCTACCACAGCAATTTCATCATTCAATTGAACCTGTTGGCCGACCTCTGGCAATTCTACAAAAACAATATCCCCAAGAAGGCCTTGGGCAAAATCTGTTATGCCCACAACAGCAACATTATCTTGCTCCAACCGCACCCACTCGTGATTGGTTGAGAATTTCAACTCTCCAGTCATAGCATTCATTGTATATAATTTGTTAAGGGTCTTGTTTATAGACAAACTGCACGTCTAGAATACAACACGACCATTTCTAATAAAAGGCAGAGCAACAAATTCAACCTCGGTGTGTTTGTCTCTGATCGAAACCAATCCGTTGTGTGCATAACCTCGATCTATTCTGGCGTAACCAATGCTTGCGTTGATCAAAGGAGAAAAAGTACCACATAAAACCTCTCCACTACCATTTGGATATTTTATTTTCTGCCCGGTTCGCAACATCCCTTTACCTTTTACAATCACCCCCAGTAATTGTCGACATGATTTAGCATCAATATTTAGAAGTGCATCCTTGCCTATAAAATTTCTCTCAGGGTCCCTAAAGTCGATTGACCAACCCAAATTGGATTCAAAAGGATGGTTTGTTTCATCCATATCGACCCCATACAAATTAAATCCTGCCTCTATTCTTAGTGAATCGCGTGCACCCAATCCAATGGGTTGAATATTCATAGCAATCAAACGTTGCCAAGTCTCGGCAACTGCGTGATCGGGAAGAATCAATTCCAAGCCATCCTCACCGGTATAACCAGATCTTGAAACCATGATTGATTGATCAGATGCGTGCCCCATGCGTTCGAAAGTGACAGGTTCTAAAATGCCTAGTTGATTGAAACTCTCAACAGCTTGTGGACCTTGAAGAGCAAGGATTGACAGATCTTCTCTTCTCTTGATACCTACGTCAAATGACTTTATGTTTTGTTTGAACCAAGCCTCATTTTTTGCCATGGTTGCTGAGTTGGATACGATTCGGTAACGGTCATCCAATTTATAGACAATTAAATCATCGATGATGCCTCCTGATTCATTGACTACAAGACTGTAAAGAGATTTCTTCTGTGCATTAATTTTTTGGATGTCGTTAGCTAATAGTTGCCTAAAATAAGCGTCTTGATTCTTACCTGTGAAATCAAACACAGACATATGCGAAACATCAAAAAGACCAACTGAGTCTCTGACTGCATTGTGTTCAACAATCTGGGAACCATAATGCAAGGGCATAGACCAACCACTGAAATCAATCATTTTTGCGCCTAAAGCTTGATGGGTTTCATTCAAGACTGTCTTTTTCATGCGATCACTCATTAGTTGGTTGAGAACTATAAGTTATTATGTTCAACTGGGCAACAAGTTCACTGGGCGTGAATCAATATTTATAAATACTCTGACGGTTAGAAATAAAGTCTCGTCTCGCCATCCCCATGGATGTTTCCGATGCAACGTGGGCAAAGTTCTGGGTGGTCCTTCGACTGGCTCACCAATGGATCTCTGTGCCAGCATCGAATGCATTTTTGGTGTTCAGATTGAACTACTCTGGCAGCAATGCCGTCGCCTTGGATCGCATCTGCGGGCAAATTATCCATAGATTCCACTGTAGCCTCTGAAGTGATAAATAAAAAATGCAGCTCTTCACCAAAGGAGTTCAATAATGCAGCCATTTCACCTTCAGCATAAAAAACAATGTGTGCATCTAGAGAAGAACCAATCACACTTTGGTCTCTGGCAACTTCCAATGCCTTTGATGCGATTCCCTGTGCAAGATCAATGCCTTGCCAATCGATTTTAGTGCTCGGATTCTCCGGCAATTGATGCCAATCAGAAAGAAATACCGATTCCGTCCTGCTGCCTGGTAAAAATTGCCAAATCTCTTCCGCTGTAAAAGAAAGAATTGGGGCTATCCAACGAACCATTGATTCGGCTGTGTGATATAAAGTTGTTTGTGCCGATTTCCTTGCATGGCAATCAGCCGGTGTAGTGTAGAGACGATCCTTGATGACATCCAAATAAAATCCCCCCATATCCACAACACAAAAATTATGAAGGCATTGGGAAACTTTATGAAAAGAATAGTTCTCGTAATGATTGATGATTGTTGACTGAATCTCATGTAATCGACCTATTACCCATTGATCAAGAGCCAGTAACGCATCGGCAGGAAGCTCCTCTTTTTGAGGATCAAAATCATCAAGGTTACTCAGTAGAAAACGTGCTGTATTTCTGATTCTCCTATAAGCATCCGAATTACGCTTTAGAATTTGATCTGAAATATTCATTTCACTGCTGGAATCGGTCGATGCAACCCATAGTCTCAGAATATCGGCGCCAAGATTATTGATCACCGTTTGAGGTGCAATAACATTGCCTAGAGATTTAGACATTTTTTTACCCAGTTCATCAACCACAAATCCATGGGTCAGCACCTGCTGATAAGGTGCTTTTTCATGCATTGCAACCGAGGTCAACAGGGAACTTTGAAACCAACCACGGTGTTGGTCAGACCCTTCCAAATAGAGATCGGCTGGGAAATAAACATCGTCTTGGTCTTTCGCAACGGCATGATGAGCAAACCCTGAATCCATCCAAACATCCATGATATCGTTTGACTTCATATACTCCTCAGCATCTGATCCTATAAATTCCTCTGCCCTCGATTCGAACCAACCGTCAATGCCATCTGTTTCAATTTTCTGTGCCACCTGATGAAGAAGATCAATGGTATTGGGGTGAAGTGCTTCAGTTTTTTTGTGAATGAATAAGGGTATAGGCACACCCCAAAATCGCTGTCTGGATATACACCAATCAGGTCGTCCTTCCACCATACCTTTGATGCGGTCTTGGCCCCAATCCGGCATCCATTCAATCTTTTTAATTGCTTCAAGACACGATGATCTGAAATCTTTGTTGTCCATACTGATAAACCACTGGGGCGTGGCCCTAAAAATCAATGGAGTCTTATGTCTCCAGCAGTGGGGGTAACTGTGTTGCAAATTTTCGTAATGGATCAAATTACTATCTTTCTCAAGTGCCTCGATGATGCTAGGCTCGACCTTATAAACATGCTCACCTGCAAACAACTCCGTTGATTCGCTATAGACTCCCACTGCATTCACTGGGTTGTCTAAGGGCAAGCCGTGCTCTTGCCCGATGATAAAATCATCATGACCATGGGCTGGTGCAGTATGCACAGACCCTGTGCCGGCCTCCAAGGTAACGTGGTTTCCCAACAGGATCGGCACTCTTCTGTCATAGAAAGGGTGATCAAGCAGTAATCCTTCTAAATTCTCCGGATCGATTGAGCCAATTGTTTCCCAGTTGCTGGGCTGCCAGCGGTCATGTATGGACTCTTCCAGTCCTTGCGCAACAACAAAATAATCTAGTCCTTGTCCTGTATCAGCCGCAACCAATATGTAATCTAGATCATTGCCAAGAACAACTGCTTGGTTGGCAGGTAAAGTCCACGGAGTTGTGGTCCAGATTGGAACGCAGACAGATCGATTGGTCTTTGGTTGGTTCAATCCAACTCTGCTGTAGAATTCATCAACGTCGCTAACTTTGAAACGAACATCAATGGCAATGGATTCTTTATCCTGATATACAACTTCAGCTTCTGCCAAAGCTGATTTGCAATCCAAACACCAGTGCACCGGTTTGTGTCCATAAACCAAATGGTCATTTTCTACTATTTTGGCAAAAGCTCTGATTTGTTCTGCTTCGTAGCTCTTATTGAGGGTTAGGTATGGATTCTGCCATTGGCCCAAAACTCCTAAACGAATAAAGTCATCTCGTTGCTCAGAGACTTGTTTCAATGCAAATTCCCTGCACGCTTTTCTGAATTGATTGGCATCCAATTTGGATCCAACTTTTCCTTTCTTCTTCTCAACCTGGTGCTCAATAGGTAATCCATGACAATCCCAGCCTGGCACATAGGGTGCATCAAACCCGGAGAGTGTTTTGGATTTAATGACAATATCTTTCAAAACTTTGTTAACCACGTGACCAATGTGGATTTTTCCATTGGCATAAGGAGGACCATCAAGAAGTAAAAAACTGTTGCTGCCCTTTCGTTGTTTTCTTATTTTTTGATATAAATCACCTTTGGACCACTGTTCAAGGATCGGTGGTTCACGGTTTGGCAAATTGGCCTTCATGGGGAATCCAGTATCCGGCAAATTCAGTGTGTCTTTGTAGTCTTTCATTGGGATGGAATTTCTATGGAGCCATTATAAAGGTTAACGATTAGTTTGCACACGGATGTCTTCCAATCTAAGCCCTAGGCAAAACAATACTATGCTGTAAATAACAACCGCTGCAGGTACCAGTAACAGCAAATGTTTGACACGCTGACCCAAGGTTTGATCAATCCATATGCTGAGATCCGGATTCATAACAACTAGAAAAATCGCCATCACCGCAGTCGCGGCGATGACCCGGATCACAAAAGTAATAATACCCCAATCGAATTTGATTACTCCCTCCAGATACAAAGCCCTAAATAACAAAAACGCATTCAGCAAAGTCGAACATGAAAAAGCCAACGATAGACCAATATGAGGATATGAAATCTCTTTACTCAACAAGATCGAAACAAAGGCAATGGAGAGCATTGCATTAGTTGCCATAGTAATCAGTCCAAATTTTACCGGTGTTTTGGTGTTTTGCCTGGCATAAAAAGCTGAAGCAAGAATCAGCACCAACATCAACCCAATCAATCCATAAGCATATGCCATGAGACTGTATTGAGTCATATAAAGATCTTGGGTATTAAAATTACCTCCCAAAAATATAGTTGCAACTAACGGTCCTGAAAGAACACAAAGTCCTGTTGCAGCCGGGATAGAAAGCAACAATGACATGCGAACACCCCATTGTACTGTGGACTTAAATTGGTCCTCGTTACGAGCAGCACGTTTGGCCGATAAACTTGGCAATACCACTGTTGACAGGGCAACCCCAAAAACGCCAACCGGAAACTCAAGCAAACGATCTGAATAATAGATCCAGCTGATACTGCCTGCTGCCAAAAAAGAAGCGATCAAAGTATTAAACAGCAAATTCATCTGCGCGGCTGAGCTTCCTATGATTGAAGGAATCATTAATTTAATCACTCTTCTAACACCAGAATCTTGCCATCCCCATATGGGTTTTGGCAACTGCTTGATGTGTTGGAGAAATGGCAATAAAAAAACCAGCTGCAACAACCCTGCAACAAAGACTGCTATTGCCAAAACCATGCCAGGACTGCTTGCATTCGGAGCCAACCAACCAGAAGCAATAATTAGAACCACATTCAGGATAACTGGTGTGAATGCTGTAGCCCAAAATTGCCTGTTGGTATTTAAAATAGCACCTGCAAATGCAGCCAGAGAAATAAATAGAAGATACGGGAACGTAAAGCGGAGCATGGCAACAGCTAAGTCATATCGATTCACCGCTTCAATGGCCTGATCATTGAAAAAACCGGGAGCAAAAATGAGTATTAAAATGGGTGCCGCAATCACTCCTGCTATGGTGATCAATAACAATATTAAGCCCAATGTACCCGCCGTACGGTCCAATAAATCTTGAACCTCGATCGGGTCTTTATTTTCCTTGTATTCAGAAAGTACTGGAATAAAAGCTCTTGAGAACGCACCTTCCGCAAAGAAACGACGAAATGAATTTGGAATTCTAAAAGCAACAAAAAAAGCATCCATGATTGGGAATGCTCCAAAAAGACGGGCGAAAAAGATATCACGGACCAGGCCCATAATTCTTGACAGTAGAGTCATAGTTCCCACAACACTGGTGGATCGAAACATGATTCTTGTCTCTTTTATATCTGTCTTGTTATCTGATTCTTGCATAGTTTTTTGGCTTCAATATCATTTCACTTCATAATTAAATCATTCAAATTGTCGATTTCCTATTGACAACAGCCCTTAAAATATAAAAGAATACATCGCTTTTTAAATAATCAGGTTTTGATTGGTAGTAACATTATGGCAAACAATAGCTCGGCACGTAAAAGAGTTAGACAAAATGAGCGTCACAGACAGAATAATATCGCTCAGAAGAACCGCATGCGTACGGCCGTTAAAAAAGTAATTCTCGCAGTCAGTGCCGGCAATGCGCAAGAAGCAACAAATCTTTATAAAATCGCCCAACCTCTAATTGACTCACTCGCAAGAAAGGGCATCATTCATAAAAACAAAGCAGCCAATCAGAAAAAGAAACTCAGCAGACAAATCAAATCGATGAGTTAACAGCCCTAGGCCTATCAAAATCAGCAACTAATCTAACGCATCAAGGCGTTGCATAACCTGGTGTGTTAACTTTTTAGTTCCTTGACTGGCAATGGCACTAATAGCGTATACGGGTTCGTGCCACTGCAGTTGACCAGTTATACGGTCAATTCTAGACTGCGCTTGTCCTTTGGGAATCAAATCAAGTTTATTAAAGACCAGCCATCTTTGTTTACAGAACAGATCAGAATCAAAACTCTTTAATTCATTTTCAACTGATTTGATGCTGTCAACAATCACTTGATGGGATTCGGTTGCCGCTAAATCAACGATATGGAGTAATAATCGTGTGCGCGATAAATGTTTTAAAAATTCCGTTCCCAAACCGATCCCTTGCGATGCGCCTTCTATAATTCCTGGTATGTCTGCAACCACAAAACTTTTTTCATCGCCAATTCTGACTACTCCCAAATGGGGATACAAAGTAGTGAAGGGATAATCAGCAACTTTTGGCTTTGCCGCAGACACCGAACGAATGAATGTCGACTTACCTGCATTTGGAAGACCGAGTAGTCCTACATCGGCCAATACATTTAACTCTAATTGCAGAACTCTGCTTTCCCCTTTGGTTCCGGGAGTTGATTTCCTAGGTGCTCGATTCCTACTGCTTTTAAATCGGGTATTACCTTTACCGCCCGAACCTCCCATAGCGACCAAACAACAATCGCCCTCTGCTATAAGATCACCAATCAATTCATTGGTTTCTTGGTTGTAAATTTTCGTCCCACAAGGAACCTTGATTTCAAGATCATTACCACTCGATCCGGTCCTATTGGAAGACTTTCCTGACCCACCGTGGGTTGCTCTGAATTGATTGTTGACTCTGAAATCAACTAAGGTATTGAGGGCTGTGGTGGTTCTGAGAACAACACTCCCTCCATCACCGCCATCACCGCCATCGGGCCCACCTTTCGGGATGTATTTTTCACGTCTGAAACTTACAGTACCATCACCACCATGGCCTGCTTGAACCGATATTTTTGCATAATCTACAAATTTCATAGTCCTGATATCCCTTCATCGAAAAAAAACCCCGAATTAACGGGGCACATTCAGTTCAAATTAATTGCAACAATTAATCTGATAGCGGGATCACCCTTGCGAATTGCTTCGAATTACATCCTTTCTTTTCAAAACTAAGGTGTCCATCAATTTTAGCAAACAAAGTATGATCTCGTCCCATACCAACATTTTCACCAGGATAAAATTTTGTACCTCTCTGCCTGACAATGATATTGCCAGCTTTCACAAATTCACCGCCATACTTCTTAAGACCCAGTCGTTTTGATTCTGAGTCTCTTCCGTTTCTAGTGCTACCCCCTGCTTTTTTGTGTGCCATTTCCTCTATCCTTTAGTTTTTGCTTTTGTGCTCTTGGCTGTTGTTTTCTTTGCTGCAGTTTTTTTAGTAGTGGTTTTCTTTGCTGCAGTTTTTTTAGTAGTGGTTTTCTTTGCTGCAGTTTTTTTAGTAGTGGTTTTCTTTGCTGCAGTTTTTTTAGTAGTGGTTTTCTTTTTCTGGAGTTTG
>Ga0207989_1001720_pt1 | contig 10673 bp, 11 predicted proteins | sample ETNtaG_7_FD_185777 | JGI IMG/M metagenome (GOLD analysis project Ga0207989, IMG submission 185777) | Marine microbial and viral communities from oxygen minimum zone, Eastern Pacific Ocean - ETNP201406SV65 (SPAdes) (version 2) | ecosystem: Environmental > Aquatic > Marine > Oceanic ... | reverse complement strand
TGTTTTTAGTACCCATGATGCCGATGAAATTGTTGGTATACAGGATTTTGTACTGGAATTCAATGCCAACGATGGCAATTGTACTGAAATGACCATAAATAGTATATCGGATACCAACAATGGAACGTTAAATGGTGGTCAGGATTCGATACGAGTTCAGTTCAGCATTAGTGATATACCCAGCGGTGTGGAAAGCTTTACCTTGTCTCCGGTAGATGATGAGGCCATATTCAATGTTACCGGAGTTTACATGAATCCGCAAACGGTCCTGGGTCCTTATACGCTTTATGATCTGCTGATACCGACTTACAGTTTAAATATTGGTGATGGTGTCGAACACATCAGTAGTGATATCAGCCTGGTGGTTACCTTTTCTGAGCCGGTTCGTAATACAGATAATTCCAGCCTGAATAATGCCAATACAGATGATCATTTTACACTTTTTGATCTTACCAATTCGGTTGAGATTGCCTTCAATGCGTCCATCAACAGTGAAAAAACCATTATCACAATTGCGCCCGCAGATACTTTTCTAAGTGAACACCGGATCCGTCTTACTATGGATAATTCTTTCGAGGATCTGGCAGAGAATGCTATCCCGGGAGATACAGTGGTTATATTTACCATCCGTGATTATATCGCACCAGCATTTTCCAGTGTGGCACTTGCCGATGATAACAGTTACTTGGATGTCTATTTCACAGATGAGATATTTTCCTCGGACAGCAGCACTGGAATACCGGTTTTTGAAGATTTTAATCTGCATTTTGTATCTAATGGAGGCAATGCAACCCAGGTTAATCTGGCCGCGATTCAGACTTTGGCTGGTAATAATCTCTCAGGGGGGGAAGCCAGCATGAGATTCATTCTAGAGTTTGACAGCAACGCCGGTGGCGGAGAATATATCCTGCTTCAACCGGCAACAGCTTCATCCCTTTATGATGAGTCAGGCAATGTCATGGCAGCAGATGCCTCTACTGATACCCTGTTTCTTAACGATATTTTGGTGCCGACCATTGATACATTAAATATCTGGCAGGGAGATTATCTGGGTATCAATGAATCCACCAATATTGGACTTGTATTCTCTGAGCCCATCGACAGCATTGATTATTCACTGAACAGCAGGAGAGATACATCTTTTTCTTACGAGGCAATTTTCACATCTGATTCCCTGACCCTTATATTAAATCCGCCGCTTATGAGTTTGGATACCTTTGATCTGGTTATTGCCAGTCTGATAGATACGGTGGGCCTGTCTACGGTGGGAATATCCTACCGTTTTTTGACCCCGGCCCTGGGTGACTATAATACACCGCCCAATGATACCATCAACCTGGAAGACCTTGTTACTTTCATTCAAGCCTGGGGTATGGATAATTTTTCCAAAGAGTTGGGTCCCGTTACAGGGATATTCCCTCACTTTAAACTGTATCCGGACGGAAAATTTGGTCTGGATGATGGTATGGTTTTTACCCAGATGTGGCGCTGGTCCCTGCAGAGATTTGGGATAGTGGAAGTATCCAGGCAAATTTCAGGACAGCCAGCTCAATTCTCAGTAAATAATCAAACAATAACCATCTCCCCGCCGCTGGAGACGCGCTCAGGGCAAATCATTGTTCAATATAATGTAGAAGAATGTAAAGTTATTTTGCAGAATCCTCCTTCCAGTAATAAAGGGATATTCCTTTCCAGCGCTGATATGGTTCCGGGGAAATTGTTGCTTGAATACAGTTACAGTGATGAGAATGTTTACCCATTACAGTTGCAGCTAGCTGAAAAATATACTGACCAGCCCAGCATTGACGTCCGCTATACGTTTATGGATAAGCAGGCAAATCTGATCGGACAGGGGGATTCCACCATTAATTTTATACTAATACCAGAATCCTTTACGCTGCACCAGAACTTTCCCAATCCCTTTAATTCTGCCACAAGAATCCGGTATGATCTGCCCCTGCTATCTGAAGTCCAGATCGATATATTTGATATCACCGGCCGTTTAATAAAGAAACTGGTCGATGGTGATTTTCAGGCCGGGATCTATTTTGTAGACTGGGACGGAGAAGATGACTGGAATGAAAAGGTGAGTTCCGGGATTTACTTCTATCAGATCAGGGCCGGGAATTTCAGCCAATCCATAAAAATGGTTTTAATTAAATAATTGCTTCATCTATTGCTCTGTTTTTGGTTGTGGAAGTACATTTAGAAGATTATGAAAAAAAGTACCACAGTTAAAGAACTCCAAAAAGAATATAATCCTAAAAAGATTATAGATGCCGTTGAAAAATCATTCCAAAAACACCGCGAACAGCTGATTTCAATTATAGGGCATCCAGACAGCCCGATCTTAAACTATCACCAAAATCGGCAGATCTCATTCCTGGAAAACAATCAGGATCAGAATACCATTATTGATGAAGTAGTTGAATCCTTAAAGGATGCTGTTTATTTCATGACACTGAATAAAAAAGAACGTACCCGGATAACCCAGAGAATGCGGTCCTTTGAATCTGCTTATGTCAATACTGTTTTGGAACGGATTAACCATTTTTTGGAAGAACCTGAACTGCTCAGGCCTCCCAGCTGGTCCACTTCCAGTCAAAAAAGGAGACAGGGAGGTATCTCCGGTACCATAAATGACCTTTTACAGGCCCTGCGGTCGAACCTGGAAATTGAAATGCAGTATTGGGAGAATGTATCCCGGGCTGGCCACCTGACCGGACTGCAAATGTCCATGGGAAAATTCTTTGTTATCCTGAGAGACCTGAGTATGTCGCAAAAAGACCAGATTACTATAGTACAGTCCTTATTTGACAGTTTCCATGTTGATTGGGATGAAGGAGACAGGGAAAATATAAAAATGTCCCTGCAGAAACCGGCCCTGGCTAATTATGAAAAACAACGGCGGGAATTAAGACAGATATCAAGCCGGCCCTTTTCGAAAACACTGACTCCAGAGATGATCTTAACCCTGGAAGAACTTACTTTTCTGTATAAAAAATATTTGCGGAGATTTTAAGAGCCAAATTTGAAGCACGCCCTTCCGGCTATTATAAATCTCTTATTATTAAATCAACCTGTCATGTTAATAATTTTTATTTTTTTCTGCGGATCTTACCGCGGATAACCTCCAGAGATAAAAACTGAAATATCTTATCTTACTTAAATGAAAAATGATGTAAAAAATCAATTTCTCCTTGATCCGGATGTCACTTTCCTGAATCATGGTTCCTTTGGTGCGTGCCCAAAACCTGTCTTTGAAGATTATCAGCATTGGCAGAAAAAACTGGAACAGCAGCCGGTTTTGTTCTCAACGGAAACAGTGTACGAACAGCTTAGGCAATCCCGCACTGCTTTGGGCGATTTTGTAGGCTGCCATGAGCAGGATCTGGTCTTTTTCCAGAATCCAACTACGGCAGTGAGCAATATCATTTTCAGCTTGGAACTGAAACCGGGAGATGAAATACTGATGTCAAACCATGAATACGGCGCACTGGTTAGGGCCTGGTCAAAGTGGGGCCGGCGCCAACAGGTAAAGATTGTTCAGCAGGAAGTAAAACTCCCTGTCACTACCCGTGAAAATTTTACTGATAATTTCTGGGCGGGGGTTACCCAGCGCACAAAAGTTATCTTCCTATCCCAGATAACATCGGCGACAGCACTGGAGTTTCCTGTACAGAGTCTATGTGAACTGGCGAGGGAAAAAGGGATCCTGACCATCATCGATGGGGCCCATGTCCCGGGCCAGATGGACCTGAATTTAAATGAATTAGACTGTGATTTTTATACCGGCGCCTGTCATAAATGGCTTTGTGCGCCCAAAGGAACATCTTTTCTTTATGTCAAAAAGGAACACCAGCCCTGGGTACGCCCGCTGATCTACAGCTGGGGTAAAGATGGCGATGATCCCGGTCCTTCTGAATTTCTGCAGGATTTCCAATGGCAGGGCACCCGGGATATGGCGGCTTTTTTAACATTGCCCAAGGTGATCCAGTTTTTTCAGGAACACATTGAAGGGAAAAGGTTGAGTTGCAAAAAACTGATCCGAAAGACCAGTGCTGAATTAGCCCGGTTATTTAATACGCCTCCTATCTATTCATCAGCTGACTGGATACACCAGATGGTCAGCCACCCGCTTCCAGTGAATGCACCGGAAGATATCAAGGAAAGATTATGGTCAGCGTACAAAATTGAAATACCGGTTTTCCAATGGTGCGGTCAGCGATACATCCGTGTTTCATGTAATGTTTATAATACTGATCAACAGGTGGAATACTTCCTTAATGCACTTCGCAGTTTGATTTAAATTTCAGCCATCGAATCATGGCGATGCGCAACCTGTTTCCGTTCATATTATTTATTGTTATGGCGCCGATCTCATTCGGCCAGAAAATATTGTTGTATACCGAAAATGATGATGTGTTTGCCTCTGCAAATCCGTTTACAATTGAAGAAGATAATGTGGTGTTCTGGCAAAGAGATCTGGTATTGATGACCATACCGATCATTTCTCTGGAGGAAATTCGTTATGCTGAAAAATCCTATAAACCTGCAGGTGTTCCCTGTGTGATGTTTGGTAAGTTCCTAATGGCTACCGTTTTGGGAGCATCAGTTGCGGGCCAGCCGGACTATACGTTTTCGGGTCTTTCCGCAGGGCTGGCTTTTTACCTGACCGGAAAAGGACTGAACTTTTTTGGGGCAAAATTTGGCAGGGATGTTATTTATTATGATATTGATCAGCTGGATTTATCCGCTCGAAAAATGATTCTTAGTTCCATCAGCATGGATCTGGAAAAACGGAAAACGCATAATTATCGCAGTGAGTTCCATTATGGCCCCGAAGGGAAAAAACGGAACTTTCTGGGCTTTAGCTGGGATGGGAAAAAGCCATGGAAAAACAGGAAAAAAGCCAAGAAAAAGATATTGCGATTTTCTTTCTTTTAATATGCATTTTAAATCTGTGCTATGTATCCTGACGGCTTTAAAATATGAATCAGAACCAATCATTGACCATTATGGATTGGCACGGGACAAGACATTTGATTTTCCGGTTTTCAGATCCGGTTCCTTGGTACTCCTGGGCATTGGTGTTGGTAAAAAATTCATTAAAACTAGAATTTGTGAGTTCTATGCACAAAAACAGGGCGACGAAGAATACCAGTTTGTCAATATTGGTATTGCCGGCGGAAATCCAGCAAGTACAGCCCTGGGAGTATGCTATATGGTAAACAAGATCTATGATGAACGTGATAAAATATATTATTACCCAGATCTGCCTGCGAGGCATCCCTTTCAGGAAAGGGCAATTGTCACTGTGGAACAGGGGATCATTAATGGCGGCTCGGAATATGCTGAATTGGTGGACATGGAATCATCTGGGATCTTCCAGGTTTGCCGGGCATTGGTTCCGGAACAAAGGCTTGCTTTTATCAAAATTGTGTCGGATCATATGGACTTAAATAAAGTAGAGTTTAAAAAAAATATAATATCTAAACTTATTTCAAATAATATGAATACAATAGATTCTTTTCTTAAATCCTGCTATTTTGAGGAATATTAATGCGTGACAAAAAATTAATAATTCCATGACATTCAAGATCCTTTTTTTTACTGTTACTGTTATATTTATTATTGGGGGTCTGGTTCTGGCTCTGATCTATCGATTAAATGAAGACAAGGATAATTCATGACGGTCATTTTGTTATTAAAGAGCAACAGGTTTTTCTTTCCAGCTGGTATTGTCTAAGATTTTATGGATTACTGTTACAAATTTCCGGGAATTATTTTCATACTTCTATCCTTATGCCCTGCCGTATCTGCTCAAGGTGATTTTAATCTTGAGGACCTGAACCCGAATTCTGCAACGTATGGCGACACAATCGGACCCGCGGATTATCTTGGAGATATTTGCATCGTATTTTTTGGCCATGAGTCCTGAGGAACCTGCAGGAGCCGGTTCGGCTTTTTAAATTCTGTTTATCTTGATTTGATGTCCATGGGTGTTGGTGATGTGGGTATGATTGGAGTGGGCAAGGATATTTACAACAATGACTTGGATCAAATGGTAGATGGCAGGATTCTTCCCTGGGTTGAAGACGTACAGGCAAATGATTACCCCGTTTGGACCGACTATATGGCGGTGCAGCGAAGCACTTATATTTTTAACAGAGATGGAGAATTGATCCATAGTTTTGATATTACTACTTATGATCCTAATGAACCGGATGATTATACTAATATGGTCAATTTAATTCTGGAATACTTAGGTACCAAAAATGATATAGAAATTTTACCCGGTGATTTTGTTTTATACCAAAATTATCCTAACCCATTCAATCCGTCCACCACGATCGAGTTTGATGTTTACATTGGGACAGAGCGTACAATGTCTTTGCAAATTATTGATATCACCGGTCGTATAGTGGAAACACTCGTTAGTCAGGATCTGGAACCGGGAAACTACAAGTTCAAATTCAACGGATCCGTTCATCCCAACGGAATGTATTTTATTAAACTATCAACTGAAGATCATGTTGAGATCAAGAAAGCGATACTTGTTAAATAGATTATTTATTTTCCAAATTTTCGTTAGTCTGCTGCCTGCATCGGATAGAGGAAAATTAATAATGTCATCCTCGTCTGTAAATTTTTCCAGTATTGAATTTGAAGTAATTGCAAAAGGAGAATCCAATAACCGTTTCATTTGGCTGCATGGTGATGAACAGACCGCAAACCTCGCCATCCGGCATCATTTGAAACATTATGATGGAACTGCATTCTTGGTAAAAAGCAACGCGCGGGAGGTGCCTTATCGGGATACTAAGATTGATCCAAACCGGATATTCTCCAGATCGGGCTCCTTCAAAGCGATAAAAAAGTTTAAGCCAGAATGGGCACCTGGTACCATAAAGGTAGCATTGGATGAACTGGACCAAAACCGAAAAGAATTCCTCACAAAACTTTTTCCGGATTCAGGCGGTGTTTTGATAGCTGTTCATAACAATTTTCGCGGTTATAATCTAAAATCCGAGTTGGAAAACAGTACCAAAGTTTCATTAAATCCAAAAGAAAACCCCCGTGATTTTATTATTTGTACTGATCTTGACGACTTCGAAAAATTGTCTGTGGGTACTTATAATGTGGTCTTGCAGGATCGCCCCCCAAAGAAAGATAACGGCAGTCTGTCCTGGGCAGCATTTCGGAATGGAATCCGCTATGTGAATGTAGAAACCAGACTGGGCTGGCTGTCGAAGCAGAAAAAAATGCTGGAGTTTGTCGAGGAAAGTTTACAGTGATCGGTAGAGGTCAATGATCCAAAAAATCATTCGCTGGCTGCCTTTGATTCTCTTGATATTCCTTTTTATAATTGACCGGGAAAATATAGTACATGTGGCTACGTATATTTTTGTACTATTGTCTTATACGGGAGTCCTGGTATTGAAAATTTTATATGCAAAAGATAACTGGCATAAAGAGTTTGGGAATGAAAAGTCCGGGAAGGATGCCGCATTGGGAAAATCAGGCGATCTCAAAATCAAAATGAGTGAACAAGCGGTCAATGAAAAAGTTTTATAATCATTTGGAGGAAATCATGAATAAATTAGATATCCGAAGTTTAATGATCGGTGTACTGGGTACAATTTTATTTTTTGTACTCATCGGTGCCACAGAAGATGGCAATCTGGGCGATATAGTGGTCAATTCCATCACGATTCAAGATGATGGACACGGCGGTTTTATTACTGCTTTTAACCAGGATCAAAAAAGAACGCTTTATCTGGGAACCGGGAAGGAACAGAATGGATATGTCCAAACCTACAATAAATATGAACAGCCCACGTCTTATATTGGCTCGAATAGGGATATGGATGGTGTTTTAGTACTCAATGACAGGTACGGCGCCTTAGGATATACACGCTCTGGAAAACATTGAAACTGGGTATATTATTTGTAATTCTGGTTCTCTTTGCTTTTTTAAAGGCCAGAGAACGGTTCCATAAATATAAAGATTAATTGTCATCTGCACAGATCATCCCCTCTCAAGAAAATCAGTTTGAAGAGAGGTCCGAGATATCAGTACTGGTTACCGGAGCTAATGGTTTTTTAGGCAATAATCTCTGTCTCAAACTCCTTGCTGCAGGCCACGAAGTTCGAGCCTTCCGACTGTAACCGGTTATCTCCTTGATCCCATGAAACTGACCTACCCCGGCGGAGTCAATATCATCCATGTTTAAGATGTGGCTCGAGCCCATTTGCTACTGAGGGAAAAGGGGGTTCCCGGGGAGCGGTATCTTGTTTGTGGCGGCAATATGGAGTGGACTTAAACCAGTAGTTCCGGAATATTCTTAAAGCATTCCAGCGATTCCGGATTTGCCAGTGCGTCCCGGTTTGTGACATCTTCACCCTGAATGATCTTTTTTACCGCAATTTCCACTTTTTTTCCATTTATGGTGTAAGGGATATCCTTTATGGCGAGGATTTTTTCCGGTACATGTCTTGGTGAACAATTGGATCGAACAGCTGTTTTTATATTGATTGACAGATCATCTGATAGAATCCCATTGTTTTTTAATTTCAAGAAAAGAATGACCCGTTGATCCCCCTGCCATTCCTGCCCGATGACAAGGCTGTCATCAATTTCAGAAAATGCTTCTACAACCCGGTAGATTTCAGCGGTACCGATTCGTACGCCTCCAGGATTCAATGTGGCATCACTTCGTCCGAAGATGCGGATGCCGCCATATTCATTCACTTCAATAAAATCACCATGGCGCCAGACGCCGGGATAGTGATCAAAATATGCCTTTTGGTATTTTGACCCATTTTCATCATCCCAGAAATAAATGGGCATGGATGGGAAAGGAGATTTGCAAACCAACTCACCTTTTTGATTGATCATGGACTGTCCAGCAGGACTATAAGCATGAACATCCATCGCCAGGCCGCGGCACTGCAATTCTCCACGATAGACCGGCAGCATGGGGTTTGCCGCTGCAAAACAGGAAATGATATCCGTGCCCCCGGATATGGATCCAAGTAAAATGTCACTTTTTATGTGCCCATATACATAATCAAAATTTTCATCCACCAAAGGTGAACCCGTGGAAAGAATTGCTCTTAAATTTGAGAGATCTGAATTTTCTCCAGAGCGGACATTTGCATCATTGCAGGCGTCGATAAATTTTGCGCTTGTACCAAAGATCGTAATGCCCAGTTCACCAGCCATATCCCACATGGCATTCTTATCCGGATAGAATGGGGAGCCATCATAAAGGACAACTGTTGCGCCCACGGCAAGGGAACTGACCAGCCAGTTCCACATCATCCATCCGCAGGTTGTAAAATAAAAAATTGTATCCGCACGGGTGAGGTCACAATGCAAACGCAATTCTTTCATATGCTGTAGCAGTGTTCCCCCTGCTCCATGGACAATGGACTTTGGCAATCCTGTGGTACCGGATGAATACAAAATATATAGCGGATGATCGAAAGGGAGCTGGTCAAATATAAGCGGTTCGGGATCAGAAGCGATAAAATCCTGATACAGGACTGCATTTCCAATATCTGCTATATCGAATCCTGATTTCAGGTATTCCACAATGACAACTTTCTCTATGCTTGGCAGATCTTTAAGAATGCCCTTTAACTTTGCCAGGGTATCAAATTCTTTGCCGTTATAATAATAACCATTCGCTGAAAAAATAATTCGCGGCCCAATCTGGGAAAACCTGTCCAAAACACCTTTAATGCCAAAGTCCGGTGAAGATGAGCTCCAGACAGCACCAATGGAGGCTGCTGCCAGCATGGCAATGACAGCCTCAGGCATATTGGGCATGAACCCGGCAATGCGATCCCCTTTTTGAATACCGAATTCTCTAAGAGCGTGGGCCAATTTTTCAACTTCAGAAAATAGTTCACTGTAAGTTATGGAGCGTACGGGTTGTCCTTCCCCTTTAAATACGATGGCCTGCTGTTCGTCTCTGTAGCGCAGCAGATTCTCAGAAAAGTTAAGTTTTGCTCCAGAAAACCATTTTGCCCCGGGCATTTTCGTTATATCATCTACTACGGTTGAGTAGGGAATTGAATGCTTTATATCGGTGTGATCCCAGATCTGGCTCCAGAAATCCGGAATATGATTTACGGACCAGTTAAATAATTCATTGTAAGAATTCATATCCAAATCATATACCTGGTTTACACGGTACATAAACTGTGCCATCTGGGTTTTACCAGGTTCAGGCGGATTCCATAGGATGTTTTTCATTTAACCAGCCAGTATTTATACACAAATTCAAAGTAGATTTTACATTTATATACAAATTCAAAGTAGATTTTACATCTGTATTTTAAAATCGAAATGGATTTTTCTGGGAAAATCAGGATAGAAATATAAAACTTTGGTAAATAGATAATATTGATAAAAATTATTAAGATTCGACCCTTTTTATCTAATATAAATAAATGAAAATAGCATTTCTTACCGCTGGCGGCATTGCACCCTGTTTATCAGCAGCTATTGGTGCCCTCATCGAAAAATATAATACACTGGCACCCGATGCCGATATGATTGGTTATTTACACGGTTATCGCGGCCTGCTTTTGGGAAAATCAATCCAATTCCCGGAGTCAGTCAAATCCAGATTTGATATCCTCTATGATTTCGGCGGAAG
>Ga0207989_1001709_pt1 | contig 10697 bp, 10 predicted proteins | sample ETNtaG_7_FD_185777 | JGI IMG/M metagenome (GOLD analysis project Ga0207989, IMG submission 185777) | Marine microbial and viral communities from oxygen minimum zone, Eastern Pacific Ocean - ETNP201406SV65 (SPAdes) (version 2) | ecosystem: Environmental > Aquatic > Marine > Oceanic ... | reverse complement strand
CACTATTGATTAGACCGGAGAAAATAGGGTTTAAATCCCCGAACCTAAGGGCAAACGCAATACGTCTGAAGAAACTTCCTGCTTTCACTCCATCGTTTCCGTCGTACCTGAAGAGAAGATTTTCTCCAGAGCCGTCGCTTCCTTGACAACCCCCTTCTTCAAGCGAATCTCCTTGTTCAAGGTTTTCGGACCCCGTCAATGCGAAATCGATTTCGCAACGTTCGGTTTCAACAATTACGTAACCTTCTAATTCCTCTCCTACGTAAATTCTTGGCTGGTCAATATCTATATTTATTCTTTCACTATTCACTGACGTTGGAAGCCCACCGATCACAAAATCTGGTTCGCCTTGCGCAGTTACAGTATTCGCTGGCGCTAATGCGAGACCGTAGCCGTGGGTAAAAGCAACATGTTGATTTTCCCACCCTGAGTTAACTCCATCTAAATTTAGTTCTCGAGCTGCTATAACAACGGTTCTTGTATCCCCATCTACTTCATATCGGTCTACGTCAAGATCTGAAGCGAACCGGAATTGTTCTCTCTCTACCTCTAATGCCTGAAAGGTTGGTGAGACGATTCCTGGATCTAACAATCGAAGGTTGTTGAGCGTCCCTGCGTTTCGCTGGAGAATTTCAATGGTTAGAGCGTCTTCTACATTTGGTGTGAAAGTTCGTTCAATAATATTTGCATCTGCTTCAGTTTCTGTTTCGACTCTTAGACCATATGCGGTTCTCGTTGCTTCAATGTTGCGTTCTATGTATTGAGCTTCTCTGGAAGATTCAGATGGTTCCACTACAAACCTTTGGTAAATAGCGGGGTAAATACTACCTATAGCTATAGTTACAAACGCCCAAAGGCCAACTGCGACAACTGGGAGAACCCATCCTCTCCTCCAGATATTTATGATGAGGAGAATTACTGCCGCTATTGAGATGAGGATAAGGAGTTTAATTGCGGGTAATTGTGCGTTTACGTCTGTGTAACTGGCTCCGTCAACTACGCCTCTCCCTGAAAAGTTAAGTGAATAGCGCTGATACCAATAGTCGGCTGCTTTGATAAGAGCAAGTATTGCTAAGAGTACGGATAGGTGTCCTTTTACAGGTGCAGTAACCCGATTTCCAGGTGTATTGACGCGTATCCCTCCGTTGAGGTAATGAGCGGCAGCTGTGATTATTAGAACAACGATAAAAGCGGTGAACATCCAGTTGATTAGGAACTGAATAAATGGGAGTTCAAATACGTAGAACCCGATATCCATATTGAATTGAGGGTCTTTTACGCCAAAATCTTGTGAGTTTCTGAAAAGGATCCAGTCTTGCCATCTACTGGAAGTTCCAACGCCGAGAAATAAGGAGAATAAACCAGCGACGGCTATTCTGAAAAGGCCGGCGCGTGGACCGATCGTATCATGGTAGCGGCTAACGAAATCCTCTTCTGGTCCTTGAGGTCGGGTTCTTGGTGCTATCCGGTCCGCTACGAAGAGATTGATCCAAAACAGTAGGAAGGTAAAGGCGATGAAAAAAAGGGCAAGCCCAATTTTTGCAAATAGCACCCCTCGCCAAACCGCCGTGAAGCCGAGTGAGTCAAACCATAGGTAATTCGTGTAGAAGCTTGCTAACCCTCTTAAAGAAACAAGAAGGACGATAATGGCCGCAACTGATAACGCTAAAATAAAGCGTAATCTTCGCGAACTTCGTCGAAGTCGTCGCGGCGTAGGAACTCCACTTATATCAGCCATGATTAGCTGCTAATTCTGTGGATTTATTCATGTCTTAATCCTACCGTGACCGTTGTTGCTTACTTCAATTGTTAACGGTTTCCATCATTGCTTCTGCGCAGGAGAAATAGCCGTCATTTTCGTCAATGGTTGCTGGAGAAAGAACCGGTTCAGGAACATTCAATTGTGTCGCTACCTGTATCCCATTTCCGCCGAACTTTTCTAGTTGAATAATTGCGTCATCGAATGTGCTTACACACCGTACTTCAAACCGGTTCGCTGCGACTCGCAGTACTGTTTGATATCCCCCCGGGGGTACAAGAAAAAGTTCCACTCCTGATCGGGCGGCTGCTTCTGCTTTCTGTGGGTAAGCTCCAACCGAACCGACATTACCGTACTGGTCTATAGTTCCGGTCGTAGCTACGTTGAGACCTCCTGTTAACTCTCCTTCTGTAAGGTAATCAACAATTGATAAAGCAAATGCTAAACCAGCTGAAGGACCGCCAACTCTTCCAACATCAATGGTGATTTCAAAAGGGATATCGGCTTTTAGTGGGGTCTGGATTACAACACCCAGATAACCAGTGTCTTCTTTAAGCGGGTTGGTTGCGAGTGTAATTTCTTCTATCAATATTTCTTGGTCAGATGTTGGTGTCGTAAATGCGCTATCAGATCTTTTGAAACCTATAGCTACCGTATCTTTGGGTTTTTTGGACTGTATTGCTTCACCAAGGTCCTTGGGGCTCTCAATATTTAAGCCATCTACTTGAACTATTAAATCGCCTAGTTGAAGGAATTCAGATGCGGGACTTTCCGACATGATCTCGATGACGTACGCTCCATCAATTTTAGGAACAATTTCATATCCGAGATAATTAGCCGCTACCAAAGATGCTGTGTCTTGGGATTGCTGCATCATGAAATTATTGATCTTCTTCGTTTCAGTTTTTGTTTTATCTCCATAAAAATCTTCTCTGTTGCGCAATTCTTTTATTTCATCGTTTTTCGCCTGGAAATATTCCCAGATAGTTAGGGAGTCTGATTCAATGGCCACTGTTGTAAATTTGATTGTTCCTTCTGGAAGGTATGTGTCTGTTCCTTGAACATTGATTTTTTCTATAGTTGTGGGTGCACTGCCTGGGGAAAGCGCTACGACATTAACGCCGAAAAATGATATAGGAACAAACCTGATAAATAGAGCGATTGAAACAACGAGAATAATAATGGTCGTGAGTATCTTTTCGTTTCTTCCCATGGGTGAACGCTTCTGAACCAGTGTTTCTTTGTTGGATTCCGGGGTTTCTGTCATGATGCCTTATTCGTTGTTTGTGAGTAAGTGTCTATTGTAGGTTTCATTAATCTATTATTCAGTGTAGGAAGGAGCCGTAATTGCGAGAACCACTTCAACAACCGTTCTCTAATCCTTTCGGGAGAACTGATCGCCTTTCACGACATAAAGCAGTAACTGGCTTAAAGGCGCGGGTTCGTTGGTGGCAACGAATCTTTAGTTTGCTTTGCCTTCTAATCGTTGTAGCGATTGTAGGGACGTTACTTGCTTTCAGTGTTGGTTTATTGGTGCTTATCGCCAGGCTTCTTCTTGATGTGATTGTGGGTTAACGTGCAGCTAAGTGATTCTGAGAATGAACCATTGACTTCTGAGGGACTGAAATTACGAAAAGAAATTATTGAGTCAGCTTTGAACGGAGAGTATTCGCTTGCTCATAATGGTTTAAATAATCGTGACCCAAGGGTTCGTTCTACGTCAGTTTCTGTTCTTGCTGAAAACGGAATATTAGATGAGTATTTGGATGAGATCGTGGTCAGGGATCCGCATCCTCTAGTTCGATATTCGGTCGCTGAGTCCGCTGCGAAGATTTATTCCATACCTATTTTAGATTTGTTAAATGACGGTGATTCCACAGTTGTTGAGGTTGCGTGCTGGGCTGCTGGTGAGCGGGGAGATCTAAATGACGGTGTTGTTTCTGTTCTGTCTGGTATCGCTGAACTTCATGAAGATCCCCTTTGTCGGGAGGCAGCGGTAGCAGCATTGGGAGCTCTTGGAAACGACGAAGGGTTACATAGTATTCTTAAAGCAACGACAGATATCGCAACTGTTCGTAGGAGGGCGATCCTGTCACTTGCCCCATTTGAAAGTCCAATGATTACAGAGACGCTGGAAAAAGCTCTTGAAGATAGGGACTGGCAGGTTAGGCAAGCTGCAGAAGATTTATTAATGTAAGCCGATGGTTATCGCCTCTGCCGTATGGATGGATCATCCATAAACATTGCTCGGACAGATTCAAATGATTCAATGCATCTTCCAGCACCAAGAACAACTGCTTCTAAAGCATTCGTGACGATGTTCACTGGAACATCTGTTTCCTCGCTTAAGCGTTTATCAAAACCTTTTAATAAGGAACCCCCTCCGACGAGATTTATTCCTTGAACAATTATGTCTTGCGCTAATTCTGGTGGGGCTTGTGACAGGCATGAAGTTGCAGAGTCAATCATTGCTGATACTGGTTCATCTATGGCTAACCTTATTTCGGTAGGTGAAACAACTACGACTTCGGGTAAACCACTAGCTATATGTCGACCTCGTACTTCCACACGTAGTTCTCCTTCGTATGGTGATGCTGAACCGATCGTTAATTTAACTTCTTCGGATGTTCTTTCACCTATAGCGACCCCGTATTCGGTTTTAATAAAATTTTGGATAGCTGCGTCAATGTCGAAAGAGCCAACTCTGACTGCTTCTAACGCGACTACTCCACCCATTGAGATAAGGGCGGTTTCTGTAGTTCCACCTCCTACATCAACAATAAGGTTACCCATTGGTTCATTTATGGGTAGTCCTGAACCTATTGCTGCAGCTAGAGGTTGTTCAATTAACCGAGCATCTGCGGCTCCCGCTCTTCGTGCTGCTTCAGTTACTGCTCTTCGCTCAACGGCGGTGATTGCAGAAGGCACACATATCACCACTCTTGGTCGATTGAATCTTGACACTCCGACTCTCTCTAACAAGAGTCGTATCATTCTTTGCGTGACATCAAAGTCGGTAATCGCTCCATGCCGTAGTGGCCGAACCGCGACTATATGACCTGGTGTTCTTCCAATCATTTGCCAAGCTTCCTCACCCATGGCGAGAACTTCATTCGTTTTTTCATTTAATGCTATGACTGAAGGTTCGTTCAGGACGATACCGCGCCCTCGTGAGTAAACGAGAGTATTGGCAGTACCAAGGTCTATAGCTAGGTCACGTGCCATAGTTAACGCCTTTTTCTTTTCGGGTCGGGGGCTATCGCATCAAGCCCCGCCTGGAACTGTTCAATTGAGGAATTGAAACTTTTCTTTCGTTCTCTCTGAAAAGCCCAGATTATGATCGTCCCGAGGAGAAAAATAATAGCTGCTGCTGCTAAAAAAATTAGTGGGTTCAATGGAGAACTTCTCCCTTGTCTTGACTTTCATTCAAAAAGATTTCATCTATCTCTTCAATATGTTGCGGTTCTAAACCCCAACTTTCTCCACTCTCCCAAATTTCTCTTTTCCATATGGGAACAGTTGACTTTAAAGTATCAATGCAGAACCGTGAAGCTAAGTAAGCGTGGTCACGATGTGGTGAACTGATAGCTATCACAACAGCAGAATCACCTATTTCTACCTTTCCTATTCGATGGAGTATGGCTATTTTTTTTATATCAGGCCATTGATTTCGTGCTTTCTTTGCAATTGCCTTGAATCTTGGAATCACCTGCTCTTCATACGCTTCGTATTCTAAAAGGGTTACATTCTCTCTACCTGATGAATGATCTCGTGCAACTCCATTAAATGTGACTGAAGCACCGCATGTTGGGTCAATAACCCATTGGCTCGCTAGTTCAACTGGAAGGAGTTCATGGCTTAACCCAACCCAGGTATTCGTATTTTGCGGAGCTTGCATAAACCCATGCTAGAGGCGATGTTTGGTCTCTGCTCCTTAGTTCATTTGCTTTCTTAACAAGTTATCTAAGAGGTCGCGGTTTATTTCTTTATGCCGTGCTCTAAAGTAGGTTCGTGGGCGCTGATGAGGAAGAGGAAAATATCGGTTTTTCAATGCCTCCCTTAATGGAAGACCGGCTTTGGAGGCACCCTGCAGAAGTTGGGCAGTTGAAGAGGGTCAACCAATCTGTGAGACGTTTACGTACCTTCGGTAAGTTGGCTGTTTGCCTTGGTGTTTTTTTACTCTGGGGCGATGAAATATTTTCTTTATTATCTTAAATTTTATTCTCTTACTCTCCGCAAGAGACGCGATATTAGATAGGTCACAATTGATCCAAGTATGATGGCTCCAATTAGTGAAGCTCGTTGACGTTGTTTTGCGTTCATGTTTGACCATGGCTTTGCAGGTGTTCCATCAATGTATGCTTCAGCGTTTGTGTATTCTGGTTCCCAACCAGCATCGCGAAGTCGTTCATTGGAGATGATCCATGGGTGAACCGTGTACGGGGTTAGACCGGGTGGGGTTGGGGCTATTTTGTAACGCCAGCTGAACCGGCCAAGGCGGTCTGCCATTTCTTCTTTTAATCTTAGCCTCGGGAACCTTCCACTTAGTTCTCGGCAGACTTCGGCTTCAATATATCCATCGGGGGCAACGTTATACACTCCATTCATTCCGCCTTTACTCGCTAGAGAAACAGCTGCTGCTAAATCATCAAGGTGCAGGAATTGAACTGGAGGGTCGTTGTCACCAGCGTCAATAATCGCTGATGCTTTTAACGAGCGAGCGACCCAACTTATTTGTCCTTTTGCTAGAGCAGTTGTGGGTCGGAGAATCACAATTTCAGCAGTTGGGTTATTGATGTTCCATTCTTTAGCTAAGTTTTCTATTTCTGTTTTTACCGAAGCGAACGAGAAGTCAGGATTTGGTTCTATCTGTGCTTCTTCTGTGATTGGGATCGGGTTATGATCCCAAGCCCCGTAAACCATCGCTGATGAGAGTATGACGATTCTTTGAATGCCTACATCAGAAGCGGCCTCTAGAACTCTTCGTGTTGCATCTATTTCGGCTCCGCCAGCGTCTACACCGTCGCTACTAGGTCCGAATGAGGTGGCTAGATGAATGAGACAGTGAGCGCCTTCAAAGACTGGTTTAAGGTCATCCGTTTGGAGATCAATTTGATGATGGTAGACACGTCGATGGTTTGGCATCTCTGGTCGCGTATCTATGGCTATAACCGCGGAGACTCCATCTGTTTCTGCGAGAGTTTTACATACCCTTGTCCCGGTCGATCCTGCAGCGCCTGTGACGATAAGCGTTTCCATAGCCTCCCTCGAGTTCTATTGAATGGTTTATTTCTCTTGTAGGTCGAAAATCTTAGGTCGAGAAGAAACCATAGCGGAAACACGTCGTTTCAACGACTTTTGTTTTAATTTTGCTAGTTCACTACGGTAAGTAGGGGTCCAATTTATTTTTAAGGCTCTCTTTTGAAGAAATTTAAGCTGTTCCTCGCTGGGAGTCTTATTTTCTCCTTGGGAAGTTTGTAGAATAAAAAGAATTCGATCTTTCACAGTAAAGGTAAGAATTATGGAAAATAATAATCCTTTTGGGGAAATGCCTTTTTTTGGTGATTTTGAGAAATTGTTCAGTGCCGGAGGTCAAGACCCTTGGGAAACTGCGAAACAAATAGCTATCCAAATGGCCGGTGCTGGGAGTTCTACCGCAAATGTAGACCCATCTCATAGGATCGCTTTAGATGAACTTTGTCGTATCGCCCAGCTCCACGTTGCTAACGCTACCACTTTAGGCACAGGAGATATTTCAGTGCATTCTGTTACAAGAACAGAATGGGCTAATGCGACTATAGAAGCGTACAAACCTTTATTTGAAAGTTTGACTGAGGCCCTCACCCAGGAAAAAATGGATGATTCAATTGGTGGCGACCCTATGAACGCAATGTTTGAGCAAATGATGCAATTTCTTGGACCGATAATGTTGTCCATGACTGCTGGTTCAATGGTAGGGCATTTAGCGCAACGTTCATTTGGTCAATTTGATTTGCCGATTCCGCGGCAAGAGGAAAAAGGAATTCAAATCATTACAAATAACGTTGCCGATTTTGGGAAAGAGTGGAGCCTTCCAATACAAGAATTGCTTCTTTGGGTTTGTTTACACGAGTTCTGTTTCCACGCTGTCCTTCGTATAGATCATGTTCATGCAAGAGTAACCAACCTATTGTTTGATTATGTAAGTGGATTTGAAAGTAACCCTTCTGGACTGGAAGAAAAGCTCCAACAGATTGATATGAGTTCCCCCTCAGCTCTTGAAGAGTTACAACGGTCTCTAGGTAGCCCTGAAGTCATTTTGGGGGCTATACAGAGTGAAGCACAACTTAGGATGCTTCCGGAATTGAACGCTGTCATTGCTGTAATTGTTGGTTATGTTGACTACATCATGGATAGTATCGGCAATGGATTAATTGGTTCGTATAACCAAATCACTGAAGCGATGAGACGTCAACGCGTTGAAGCTGGCCCTTCAGATCGTTTCATTGAGAGAATGTTAGGTCTTGAGTTAACTCAAGACCAATATGATCGTGGCGGTGCGTTTGTTCAAGGAGTAGTTGAAAGATCTGCAACTAGTGAGCTAACACGTCTTTGGTCCGATCCTAAAAATTTCCCAACCCCTAACGAAGTTGATGCTCCTGGACTTTGGCTTGCCCGAATAGATCTACCTGAATGAGTCTTTCATAGTTTAGAAAAGTTTGAAGTTGTCATCGTCTGGGTCTTGTGGATACGGGATGAAGAGTTCTCTTTCGGTTTCTAGTTTTTCTGAAGGAATTTCAACCTGTGGTTCCACAGATTTTTCATTTCCTTTATCGTTTCTTAGAAGATTTCTCAAGAGTCCAAAAGTGTTTTGAGATGTGGATGATTCGTCATTATTTGCTCCGAAAATGTATGAAATTGATGCGAATCCCGCAGCGATAGCTAGTACAAGGAAGCCGAGTCGTGCCGGGAGAGTAAAGATGACAGGGATTAGTGCTCCAAATACCCACATAAGTTGGAATCGTGTTTCAAATCGAGCAAAAGATCGACCGTAGTTCGCGTCAGGTGCATCACGTTGGACAATTGAATCAAATGCTAGTTTCCCTGAGCTAACCGAAAGGCCCACTGCAAAACCTACGAGAAGCGCTCCGCTTATCCCCCCACTCCATAATCCGAGTACGGCAGCTACTGTGGTTGTGAGAAGCGCTCCGAGAAGCATCCGTTCTTCACTAATTCTGGCTCGTAACTTAGGAGCTATTATTGAACCTATTAACCCGCCGGTGACACTGAATGCAACGACTGCTCCAAGCGCTATTGCTGAAGTCCCGCTGGCTCCTAAGTCTGTGCCTAGGAGTTCTTCATGTAATTTTGTCCCTACCGAAGTACCAACTCCTGATAGATCTAAATCATCGGTTCCTCCTCTGTAGGCGAAAGCAACGAGGAAAGTAAAGAAACCAATAACCCCTCTTAAGACACCCATTCCGTTGGAAGCCCTGATAATTCCTACCGACCTGAGTTCTTCGCGTTCCTGTTCCTGCTCAGGAGTTGTGGCGATTTTTGATTTAGGGAGTTTTAATGAGGCTATGACCGCGAATGAGAATGTGATTGCTGCCAGAATTACTGACCAACTAGGTCCTCCGATTAACTGGGCTAATGCTGAAGGCGCAGCTCCTGCGAAACCCGCTAAGCCAGATAGAAAGGCGAGGCGGGCATTTTTTTCAACAAGTTCTTCATGTGTTGAAACAGTGGTTGGGACAACGGCTGCTTTAGCTATCGCATAGCTTTTCTGAAGAACAAGAATTGTGAAAGCGAGTGGGAATAGGAAGAGGGAGTCTAAATTCGCGACCATGAGAATGGCGGTAATGACACGTCCTAGATTGATCGCTATAATCATTAGTCGCCTACCTCCCGCGTAACGGTCTATGACTGGACCTATGAGAGGGCTCACTACAGCAAATGGGGCGATAGTAAGAGCGAGATATAAGCCCACTCGCCATCGGGCGGCGCTTGGATCGATTGAGAAAAATAAAGATCCGGCTAACGCAACTGTGATCATTGCGTCACCGGCGGCGCATAGTGCGTGGACGCGACTTAAGCGAACAAAGGGGGAGAGAAGGAATTTCCCCTTCCTCGTCTTCGTTATTGGTGAAGAGTTGGATTCGTTCTCAAGGAATTTAGTATTTTGATCTGTTTGATCTTCCACATTCTAATTCTACGAGGTTCCTTGATGAACCCTCAAACTTGTCGGATAGTACCGGCATTAGTTGACGAAAGACGCTCACCGTTTACGTGCGGGGTTAACAGAAAAACTAAGTTAATCGTCTAGGTCTATCTCACCATCACCGATGTAGCCTTGTTTCTGTAATGGCTCGGTGACACCTGAGACGACGCCTGCAAGATTTGCAACAATTCGTTTCCAGTATCGATACAGGACAGCTCTAGGAACCGCGTAGGAACCGGGTTGGTCAGAATGCATGTAATCTCGGATCTTGCTTTCAATGCTGTACCGAAGTTTAGTTGCTCGTTCATAAAAGTCTTGGGCTTGCTCACTTGTTGCTTCCGCCATTAAGTCAGCGGCTTCAGCAAACATGGCCGATATGACTCTTCGAAGCTCAATAAGTTCGGCTACGTCATCTTCTCCGACTAGGGAAACCCCTTCTTCTGCTAAGTCAAGAATATTTTTTGCCTGATCTCCTATTCGTTCTATTTTTTTAATTAGGAGCGTGTAGCTAAGCACAGACCCGATGTCAGTACTTCCATGTACTGCAACATGAGTAACAAGTTCTCCGCGAAGGCTTTGTTCTGCATTATTGATATGTTCATCGGTGGTACGAATGTCTTCTGCTACTGATGCGGTATCTGCTCCGCTTAAAACAGCGGCTGATGCTAGGTCAAATGAATGGCGGGCATCAGCGAGCATTGAGATAGTGCGGTGAGCTATTAAATCTAAACCGCTTTC
>Ga0207989_1001698_pt1 | contig 10728 bp, 10 predicted proteins | sample ETNtaG_7_FD_185777 | JGI IMG/M metagenome (GOLD analysis project Ga0207989, IMG submission 185777) | Marine microbial and viral communities from oxygen minimum zone, Eastern Pacific Ocean - ETNP201406SV65 (SPAdes) (version 2) | ecosystem: Environmental > Aquatic > Marine > Oceanic ... | reverse complement strand
CTAATCCCAGCAATTTGTGAAGTCAGCATTTCGACGAATGGATCAGACACACCCATCCTGGAAGAGAGGGAGATCACCTCTTCGAATAGATCGAACCCCATCCTGTAACTCTCGGGAAAGCAGTCTGCGAGAGGGATTGAGCTCATTCTAGACAAAACACCTCCAAGACTTCTCAGAGAATCCTCATCACATCCGAGCATTCCTCCGGGAACGAAGGGCAATATTGTCCAGGCGACACCATTTCTCTCTGCAAAATGACTTCCGTTGGATAGCTGAAGCGGTACTGTAGTCGGGATATCATTTGAGTCGAGGTGGATGTGTCGCTGCACGACCCTACTCACTTCTCCTACACTGTTCGCAAACCAGGCCTTCAGAACAACCTCACTTCCGCCTTTGAGCCTTAGTAGGAAGTTCGAATTGTCCCACCCCCCATCGAGAGGCTCCATCGACTCCAAGTCTGGTAACTCGGCCAAAGTTAGAAGCCACTCTACTTCAGCAGGACCAACTTCGTTATTCACAATTCACCACCCTCTCCTTCCTATATTGCCCTTCTCTTAGGTTAGGACTTAACTTGTCTTCTCTTGCGCGTCATATGGATTCGGTCAGGGTCCATCTGCAGAGATGAAGTGTGCAAAGATCTAGCACAATTGCAAGATATGACCAACTTCGATACAACTTAGTGGACGGAACACATCAACAATAATACAGCAAAATAGCACCATCTGTACTTATCAGTTGACGATATATCCCAGTGAGGAATGAGGGCGATAGAACCTGCTCCCAACCTCCTCCTGGTGGGAGGCCCCAAATGTGGGACCACTTCTCTCCTTTTTTGGCTAAGAAAGCACAAGGAAGTGTATCACCCGTGGGGGAGAATAAACTCTGGCGCAATAGAGAGCGGATTCTTACTTGGCGGGGTTGTAGAAAGTCCATACAATTTGAGTAAGCCAAGGGGCACTCTCTTCCTCCCCCATGAGGCGGATATGGATTATTTCAGGGGAGAAAAGATGGTTATCGACAAGTCCCCACAGCACCTATACTCCAAGAGAGCCTTGGAGACGGTCAGGGACCTCATGCCGGAAGCAAGAGTGATAATTACTCTCAGAGATCCGTATGACCTACTGATCAGCTTGTTCCATCAGATGAAGAAAACAGTCGAGTTCAACACATCCTTCGAGAGTCTGATCTCTAAGTTGGACAGGCAGAATTGGGTTGCTGACAATGAAGATCCAGAGACATGGGGGTTCCTGACGTACCCTCGTTTCTCATCGCATGTCAAAAAATGGGTCGATGAGCTTGGTCCAGACAGAGTCAGAGTAATCACATTGAGCTCGATTGCATCCAATCCCAGGTATGTCCTCGATCAAATTGGTAACTGGCTCGACATCGATGAAAAAGAAATGCCCAGAAATCTGAGTGTAAAGAATCCCAGAGGGGAGTTGTCAAAATCTAGACTCAGAAAATTCCTGAGGAGCCCCCCGGATTGGGCCTTTTCACTGGCGAAGGTAATATTTCCAACCAGGAGTCTGAGGAAGGCATTATTGGATCCAATTAGATCGAGAGGATGGAAATATGTGCCCTCTGAAAAGCAGCCTATTCCAGATGAAACAAGCGAAAAAATCAGACTCAACTTAGGCGAGGATATAGAGTTCTTCGAGAACCTAGAGAAACACATCCCAAAATCTGTAATCATTTAGATGGCAAAATTTATTGGTGGTAATGTGAGGTTCTCTTTCAAGAATTGTTACCAGTTTTTTAGAGAAATTATTCACGTGATTATTCACGGAAATCTGGACTCATCGGATTTCTTAATCCTCGATGAATCCGAAGTCATTTTTGCCAGTGTTGCAAAATCTGGTAGCTCTTCCATAAAGACCTCAATGTTTGGAGAATTCTCCAAGGATAGGTCGATTCATGACCATACTCGTGACTTTTCCCATAAGCGAATACCAAAAAAGAAGCGAGCGTACTTTTCATTCGCTTACGTCAGGAATCCATACGGCAGAATTGTGTCATGTTACAAAAACAAGTTCAATAAGGAAGACGAGTCTCAGTTCCTATACTCAAATTACCTCTTTGGGTATCTAAAAAACGACGACTCATTCGAAGATTTCGTCAAGAAAACATCTAGAATTCCTAATTTTCTTTGTGACAGGCATTTCAAGACCCAATACAGCATTATTCACTCCAGGGGAGCAAGAATGAACCATATTGGTCGAATGGAGGATCTTCCTGAAGATTATGAGAATATTCGAAAGCGGTATAATTTCGATGAACTGAGAATTCTGAACAAGACCCGTGGCTCGGGGGAAGAAATATTACTCAGCGATGAAACAAAAGAAATAATTTATGAAAAATTTGAGATTGATTTCAAAGAGTTCGGATACAGCAAATGATCCAGTCCGACTATTTTATCGAAAGACTGGATCTCTTCGGTTCACCGACTGTTACTTTCCTAATTACCCAGAACACAGCCAATACCCACGCCCTAGACCAAAGCGACCACGATTGAAACCTGCTCAGCGGCTTCACATCTGGAGGATCTTGTAGAGTTCGCAACTGCCTCTGGAGCTTCCAAAGAGAACCATCAGAAACGCTCTCCCTTGAAATCAAACTTGCAGCACTTTCGACGAATTTCTTCCTGTTGCAGTGGTATAGAAGTTGTTCGGATCGGGGATAAGCCCCGAACTTTGAGGAACCGGGTATGCCATCTTCGTGCCACCCCAATGGCTCCGGATGGTGAACTCTGCACTGAGGGGCCCATGCCATCTTGAACCCCGCATCGATGACCCTCCATGCTAAGTCTGTATCTTCTCTGTGCATATGGTACCTCTCGTCGAAACCACCAATTTCCTCTAAGACATCCCTCCTTACTGCTAAATTTGCCGTCTTGAATCGATTCCATCTGAATCTATTGGGGGGGTTGAAATCAATTTTCTCACCATTCTCGTCAGTGGTCGTTATTCCTCCTTCGATCCCACCAATTTCATTCTCCGAGAACATCTTTTCTAGGCTTTCGATCCAATCCTGTTCTGCTAAACAATCATCATCGATAAACGCAACATATCTCCCTGAGCCCCTTTTCCACCCAATGTTTCTCGAAACCCCCGGGCCGTAGTCGGTCTCCGAGTCGTCAATAACCTCAATCGATGCGGGAGCCATGGTCTGCTTCTCCAGCGATTTTAGACAGGAAGCAAGTGCCTCCGGTCGCCTGAAGGTTGGAATAACTACGTCCACTTCCGACCTCACGTATATCGCACTATAGCGATGCTAATTAGTGTGTGTCTCGATATTTATTGCCGAAGCGACGAAATATTTCTTCGACCACACTCTTTTCGAAATCAAGTGAATTTTACGAAAGAATTGATATCATAGGTCCGGCCATTTTCTCATTGTTCGGGCTTGTTTCTTATGGGGTGGGGAGGATTATTTTCGTTTATCACAGATCATAGGAAACGTCTGCTGAAGATGATGCCAAAGGAGTCAGTATGTGCCGAGATAGGTGTCTGGAAGGGAGACTTCTCTCAGAGGATTCTCGAAATTACCAGTCCTTCAGAGCTTCATCTGATTGACCCTTGGATATTCCAGCCCTCCTTTCCCTCTAGGTGGTACGGCGGTGTGAAGGCTGCGAATCAAAGTGACATGGACGATATTTTTGAATCCGTCAGAGAAAGATTCGCAAGCTCTCCAGAGGTTCGCTTTCACAGAAAGCCCTCCGAGGAAGCGGACTCGGAGTTCCCGAACGACTTCTTCGATTGGGTGTATGTGGATGGAAGCCATGACTATGATTCCGTGAAGTCTGACCTCGAGCTATATTTCCTCAAGGTCAAGCCCAATGGTTTCCTTACGGGGGACGACTATTTTCTGCCCTGTCAGGAAACAGGCGGACCCGCTCCTGTGAAACAGGCCGTACAAGACTTCGTGAAAGAAAACCAAGCCTCCGTTGTAAAAATCATCGGCGACCAGTTCATTATTCAGAAGAACTGAGTTGCGACCCTCGCACATTTCAAGAATACCCGCTCTCTCGCTAGTTTTGTGTTCGACCTCGCCTCCATCGTGCTCGGCACGTTCCAAGGTGAACTAGTCTCAGTTTTCGGCGACTCCATCGGTTGGTTCGTCGGCCATTCCATCTTGTTGGCGGCGCTAGTGGCCGTGGTTTTCGCAATCAGGGAGAGGGACCACGTCATCAAGCACTCTGGCCTCGGAAGGAGTCAGGCAATAGATTTCGGCATCTTTCTGTTGCTAACTCTCTCACTCTTCTACTTCTATAGCACAGTATGCGGCTTCGCATCGGGCCCGTCCCTTGTCGTCGGAGCGATATCGACGCTTTTCCTCAGGTGGATCGTCACCATCCTAGGTTAACGACGCCTCAAGATAACCATCAGAGAGATGAGCAGGGCAACTAGGACAGCCCCTCCTCCGATGAAGTACACCTGATTCTCCTCAGTGACACCTAGGTCCTCCAGCACCGTCCCATTCACATCAATCCCAACCGAGGGGACCAGGGTCTCCTTCTCGTTCACAGTTAGAGGGAAAGCGAAATCGCTCGAGCACGACCATCCCGGATCGGTCATTTCATCAACCACAATCAGGCAACCCTCCCACTTCTCCTGGAGGTTTGAGGGCGTGGTCAGGAGGAAATCGCAGTTGGCCGAACCCATCGGGTTTTGGATACTGCAACCACCCACGGACATGTCATTGAAACCGGATGGCCACATGCTCTCCTGGGAACTGCCCTTCTCCAGTAGGTGGAGGGAGATTCCCATGCTGCTATCCTCGTTGCTATCACAATTGTACTCCACGGAGAACGCCACGTCTTCACCGGCCTCAGCGAAGATAGCCGAAGGACGGGACGAAGAGCACGAAGTGTAGGGGAGAACCTCCACCTCGATCCCCTCTTCATCCGAGAATCCGAAAATACTCACTGGGACCCCGTTCCACTCGGTTACCACCGCACTCACGTTGACCTCGTATGTCCCTGCCGACTGACCTGCGGGGGAAGCCAGCACAACCTGGAACGATTCGGTCTCCCCGGCTCCAACAGTCACGCTCCCGGGTCCCGCCGTATCCAGATCCCCCGCTTGATAGGTCAACTCCACCTTTTGGGGAAGAGAGGTTGGATTCGTCAATTCGCAATTAACCAGAGAACTGCCAGCCCCACTGGAGAGATCTATTTCGATAGAGTCATCACATTCCAGATCCGTATCAGGCAGAAGTTGGGCCGAAGCGCTGGAAGAAATACCACCAACCATCAGCATACTGGCAATGAAAACGACCGAGAATGATCGTCTAATCACGAATCTTCCTGACTTGTGACTGTCATAGACATTCGTATGGTTTGCTATCTAACTCTTCGAATTGCCCCCTCAAAGCATTCATGTCAACCACTCACGCCGAAAGTAATCATGGGCGAGGGTTCGGACAAGCCGAGGGTCGAAATCGCCTCCCAGAGCACCAAGGTGACTAGTGGCACTGATGTCCAGGAGAAACTAATCGTAGCAGCTAGGGTTTTCTCAGACCTCCTGAAGCCTACATATGGGCCTCGAGGACTCGACAAGATGCTCTACAAGACCGATGGGACCACGGCCGTCACTAATGACGGAGCGAAGATCGTCGCTGAGCTATTGGTGAGACACCCGGCGGCGAAAATGATGGTCTCCATGGCGGAATCCCAGGAGGAGGATTGCGGGGACGGCGTCACCACTGGAATGCTGCTATGCGGGTCACTATTGATTGAGGCGAACAACCTCTTCAGAAAGGGAATGCACCCCCTCACCCTAGTGGAGGGATACGGAATCTCCCTACAAGCAGCTGTCTCACAGATTGAGAAAGACGCATCCGGAACAGACGACGACAAACTCCTGGCAGTGGCAGAAACCTCACTCCAAGGAAAGGTGGCGGAATCTGCCCTCGAAGTATTCACCCCGTTAATCGTTGAGTCCCTAAAAACGGTATTCGAGAACCGGGGCGAGGCTCTTGCGCAACACGTATCCATGTTCAAGACCGGAATCGGCGGAGCGAGGGACACTCGCTTGGTCAAGGGGGTAATAATTCGAAGGAGGGTGCTGATGAACGACCTCCCGAACGGTATCCGTGATGCGAAAGTCGTTTGCTTTGATGGGGACATCAAGATCAGAGAAATGGTCAGGGACGCGGAATTGAAGATTACCAATGCAGACGATCTGGACTCGTTCATCGGAGCGGAGCGTGACAGAAAGCAGGAGATTTTCAATGGCATAAGTGAGCTAGGAGCCAGAGTGGTACTATGCTCGGGAGAGATCGACAAGGACATCCTTCACATGCTGTGCGATAGCGGTATCCTAGCCGTGGAGAAACTGGACTCGTCAGAGCTGAGGAACGCTTCCGAAGCAACTAGTTCACGAATCGTCGAAAACCCCCTCGACATCGAAGAGACTGACTTGGGATTCTGTGGACACGCCTCATGGGTCAGGAAGGAATCTACCAACGAGGTGGAAGACGTGATCAGAATCGAGGGTTGCCGGAATCCATCCGTCGTCACGATCGAGGTTGGGGGAGCAGGTGAAACCGGAACCGAGGAGGTCATTCGAGGGCTTCACGACTCCCTGAGGGCAACCTCATTGGCATTGGCAGAGGACGTGCTGCCAGGGGCAGGGTCGACACACAGCCGCATTGCCCATGCGGTTAGAGAAGCGTCTGAGAGCCAAGGAGGAAGGGAGCGGCTTGCGATGGAGGCATTCGCCAGGGCGATGGAGACGATCCCGGCCACCCTCGTAGAGAACGCGGGCGGAGAACCACTGGACCGGGTTCTGGAGCTCAGATCCACCTCGCTAAGTGAGCCCCCAGTCGGGATTTCCCAAGACGGGAAGATTTGGCAGGTAGACGGAGTCTGGCACCCTCGGTCAGTAATAGAGAACTCTCTCGAAGCAGCCACAGAGACGGCAATGGGAATGCTGCGGATAGACCAGGTCATTTCAGCGAGAGGCGAATAGCCAACCGCGAAACTTCAAGCCTCTCGCACACACGCATTCATCATGGAGCGACCTAGGGCGCTAATCAGCGTCTGGGACAAAACAGGAATCGAGGAGTTAGCCGCAGCTTTGAACTCGATGAATTGGCAGATACTCTCCACAGGGGGGACCGCCTCGAGACTCAGGGACTCAGGAATCGAAGTCACAGACGTATCAGAGGTCACAGGACACCCGGAGATTTTCGACGGCCGGGTGAAAACCCTCCATCCAGCCGTTCATGGAGGTATACTTGTCCGACGCGATTCTGACGAGGACATGCAGACTCTGTCCGAGCTTGGCTATGCCGGGATCGACCTAGTGTGCGTCAACCTGTACCCCTTCGAGGACACAGCCGCTAGAGACCCCCCTGCGAGCGAACAGGAACTCATCGAGATGATTGACATCGGAGGTCCAACCATGGTTAGGTCAGCAGCGAAGAACCATGCAGATGTCATCATAGTAACAGCACCGGAGCAGTACGCCATGGTCTTAGACGCCCTTTCGGAATCCAATGGAAAACCATCCGGGGTAGGACTGGAAATGAGAAAGGAACTCGCCCTATCTGCATTCCAATCCACGGCAGCGTATGACAGCGCCGTTTCCAATGAGTTATGGCGCAGATTCTCCGAGAACAGGATTCCCAATAGGATCCACGCATCGACCGAGGAGGGTCGAGAATTGAGGTATGGTGAGAATCCTCACCAACCAGCCTCATTCTTCCCAGACTCTGGAGCCCCAACAGGGCTCTCAGCGGCTGTTCAACATGGGGGTAAGCCGCTTTCCTACAACAACTACCTCGATCTCGATGCCGCACTCAGACTCGCTCGTTCCCTTACTCAGACTTGCGACTTCGCATCACACTCCTGTGTAGTGATAAAGCACACAAACCCCTGTGGTGCCGCGGTTGCAGGGAGTCAGGCTTCCGCGTGGGAAAACGCACTGGCAAGCGATCCGGAGAGCGCGTTCGGTTGCGTAATAGCGTTCAATCGAGTAGTAGGCAAAGAGACCGCAGAAGCAATCGGCCAGCACTTCTTCGAATGCATTATCGCCCCTGGATATGAGCCCGAGGCATTGGATCTGCTCGCCGAGAGCAAGAACCGCAGAATGCTATCTCTGGAACCGTTTGGAGAATACTCTGAGGAACCAAAGATCCGACAAGTGCAAGGAGGGTGGCTGTCCCAGATACAGGGGCCTCCCAGCATAGACTGGGAGAAAGCACGTTCCGTCACCACCAGGTCCCTAGACGAAGAGGGACTCAAACTTGCGAGATTCGGAACCTCAGTCATAGCAGAAGTCCAGTCCAACGCCATCATCCTGGTCAGCAAGACAGAAACGGGATTCGCAACGGTTGGTGTAGGACCAGGGCAGACCAGCCGAGTGGAGGCTGTGAGAATCGCTGCGAGGAGGGCCGGGGACAGAGCGCAGGGATCCATGATGATATCTGACGCCTTCTTCCCGTTCCGTGACGGTATCGACAAATCAAACGAGATCGGAATTACTAGTGTAGTCCAGCCGGGGGGCTCAATTCGCGACGACGAGGTAATCGAGGCGGCCAACGAGTTCGGGATGGCAATGCTATTTACAGGGACCAGGCTCTTCAGGCACTAGGTAGGATGATGGACTGGAAACAAACTTTGATCGCCGGTGCTGGGACTGGAGCAGTATTGGCCACGTTAGTGTCACTGATTATGATCAAGATCGGTCTTGAACCACCTTCGTTGGGAGCGGCCATTGCCGTCTTCGTCGGGATGATTTTTATTTCTGCATTCTCAGTCAAGAAAATCTCACAATCCATGGGTTGGTTTGACCCGAGTCTTAAGGCCTTGATTACAGTCTCTTTAATGACGTTCATTTTGCCACTCCTAGGTGCATCTTTCGGAGCGCCAAACTCAGATTTGACAACACTTGCAAAATTGGTTTTACTAGGATTGCTAGGAGGGACGTTCTGGAGCCTCCCCATTGCTGGCTGGGTCTACTACAGCTCCACACGAAACCCTTAGTGAAAACCATCATACAGCGAGCCTCGATGCCCCATTGTGACCAACCCCATCAGGCCTCGTTCGAATACCTATGAGGACTTGGTCTCAGCCATTGGCAACACCCCTCTGATTCGGTTGAATAGAATCACAGAGGGGCTGGAGAGGTCCTCCGTCTGGGTCAAGCTAGAGAGGTGCAACCCAGGCGGCTCGATTAAGGACAGAATCGGGTTGCAGATGGTTCTCGATGCCGAGGAGAAGGGTCTCCTGAAGCCGGGTGGGACGATTGTGGAGGGGACGTCCGGCAACACCGGAATCGGACTAGCGATGGTTGCAGCGCAGAGGGGGTACCGATGCATCTTCACCATGGCAGACAAGATGAGCAAGGAGAAGATAGACCTCCTCAGGGCCATGGGGGCCGAGGTCCACGTGTGCCCCACCGCGGTAGAGAAGGAGGACCCCCGTTCTTACTACGAGGTAGCGGCCAGACTGGCACGAGAGATTCCAGGGGCATGGTATCCCGACCAATACTCGCACGAGGCAAATCCATTGACCCACTATCTCTCAACCGGGCCGGAGATTTGGGAACAGACCGAGGGCCAGATAACACACTTCGTAGCTACGATGGGCACGGGGGGGACGATATCCGGCACCTCCAAGGCACTCAAGGAGATGGCCGAGTCAAATGGCTCGGCCCCACCCACGATTGTTGGTGTAGACGCTGTCGGATCTATCCTCAAACAATGGTTCGAAGAGGGGACCATGGGGGAGCCGCATACGTACAAGGTTGAGGGCTTCGGAGAGGATTTCATCCCATCTGCAACCGACTTCTCGGTCATCGATGAGGTTCACCAGGTGGACGATGGCGAGTGCTTCCAATGGGCGAGGGCACTTGCCAGGAGGGAAGGAATGTTCTGCGGGGGGTCATGTGGCGGATCGATAAAGGTGGCAATAGACATCGCCAAGAAGGCAGAGGAAAACGGCGAGGATGCGATGGTGGTCGCGGTACTTCCCGACTCCGGCAACCCATACCTGTCGAAGTTCTACAACGACGATTGGCTCAGGGAGAACGGTTGGGAACCTGACGATTGGGAATGATCACACCTTCTCGAAGGCCTTCTCCAAATCGGCAATCAGGTCATCGGGGTCCTCTATCCCCACTGATAGCCTCACTAGACCGTCCTCGAAACCCCTAGCGAGCCTCTCTTCCCGAGGGACCTCGGCGTGGGTCATCGTGGCGGGATGGGTTATCATCGTCTCAACTGCTCCTAGGCTCTCAGCTAGGAGGCACAACTCGACGGAATTCATCAACTTCTTTCCAGCCTCCAGACCACCCTCCAGCTCGAAGGAAATCATCCCGCTGAAACCCTTCATCTGGGCTTTCGCGACTTCGTGCATCGGGTGGGACTCCAATCCTGGATAGACCACTTTCGAAACCTTGGGATGCCCTTCCAGATACGCTGCGATATTCTCAGCATTCTCCCAGTGTCTCTGCATCCTTAGGTGCAGGGTCTTGAGACCCATTATCACAAGCCAGCAATCGAAGGGGCTGGGAACCGCGCCGACGCTCTTCTGGATGTACTTCAGACGCTCGAAGAGATCAGTCCGATCGGTTACGATTACGCCACCAATGATCTGGTTGTGGCCACTCAGATACTTGGTCGTGCTGTGAAGTACCAAATCGGCTCCGTACTCCAACGGCCGGAGGAAGACGGGGGTCGCGAAGGTAGTGTCGACCACATACAGAAGATCATGGCTCTTCG
>Ga0207989_1001673_pt1 | contig 10815 bp, 11 predicted proteins | sample ETNtaG_7_FD_185777 | JGI IMG/M metagenome (GOLD analysis project Ga0207989, IMG submission 185777) | Marine microbial and viral communities from oxygen minimum zone, Eastern Pacific Ocean - ETNP201406SV65 (SPAdes) (version 2) | ecosystem: Environmental > Aquatic > Marine > Oceanic ... | reverse complement strand
TATTTTCAGACCGTGAAGATCTTATTATTGATCTTTATATTAAGAAAGTCAGTAATGCTCTCGCTTGGACTGATTATGAAGGTAATGCTAAATTTAATATTGAAATTGAAGATTCGCTAGAAAGGAGAGTCTTTATCGTCACTCTTTGTCATGAAATGATTCATGTAAGTCAATTTCTAAATGGAGAGAGTGTTAGTGAATCAGTTGCCTATGAGTTTGAGTCAAAGTTAGCTCATCAATTTTATGAAGAGGAGTTAGCAAATCGTTTTGAAGAAAGCTTGCTCCATATTAATGACAGCTAATAAATGTTAAGGCATAAAGTCTTCTAAGGCGACTAGAGATTTCTCTAAATCGTTAATTGTATCAGCGGTGAGTGTTATATGGCCAAGTTTTCTGTCCTTGCGTTCATCTTTGCCGTATAGATGAAGATGGGCGTTTTTTACTTTAAGAACTTTATCTATAGCGCCGTGTTCACCGATTATGTTAATCATTGCGCAGAACCTATGAACGCAATCTGTATCTCCTAGTGGTGATTTCGTAATTGCTCTAATATGGTTTTCAAATTGTGAGGTATGAGCACCTTCTATAGTCCAATGACCAGAATTATGAACTCTTGGTGCTATTTCATTAACAACTAAATTATCGGTAGTTTCAAATGCCTCAATAGTTAAAACACCAACATGATCCATCTCATCAAGTAAAGATCGCATATATTGTTCAGCTTTTTTTTGCAGTTTTGAACTAACATTTTGTGCAGGCGCTATGGTGACTCTTAATATTCCATTATGGTGAGTGTTCTCTACAAGCGGGTAATAAACATGGCTGTTATCTACCCCTCGAACAGCGATAAGTGAGAGCTCCCTTTTAAAGTCAACGAACCCTTCTAGAATTGATTCGACTCCATTCATGCTGTTCCATGCTTCTTCAATCTGAGTTTTTGAGTTGACAACAAACTGACCCTTGCCGTCATAACCTTCAGTCGCTGTTTTTAAAATTGCAGGCAAGCCGATTTTGTCTACCGCCTTATTTAGTTCTTTAACAGAATTAACCATTTGGTGTGGCGCACAAGGGATATTCAGTTTATTAAATAGAGCTTTTTCTCTGCCACGATGTTGACCAATATACAAAGATTTAATTCCCGGAAGGACAGTCGTTTTTTTGTTAATATCTTCAACTATATTGACATCTGTATTTTCGCTTTCATAGGTAACCACATCTGTAGTGTTAGCTAAATCATCTAATGCATTACTGTCTTCGTTGCTTATATATGAAACTCCTAAATAACTACAGGGCTCCTTGTTTGAGTTAGCAAGAAAAGACATTTGATGGCCCAGGGGATATGCAGCTATGGCAAGCATTCTCCCTAATTGGCCGGAACCAAGAACGCCAATTTTCATAAGTTATTCTTTAGGGTTGGGGTTATCTAGAACATCTTTTGTTTGTTCTGATCTGAATTTGGCCACCTTGTCTCTTATCTTTTTGTTGTGGTTGCCAACAATTTGTGCAGCTAGTATTCCTGCATTTTTTGCTCCAGCCTCCCCGATTGCTAAAGTGCCGACAGGAATTCCGCCGGGCATTTGTACAATTGAAAGAAGTGAATCTTTGCCGCTCAAGGCTCGAGACTGAACTGGTACTCCTAGCACTGGAACGATGGTTTTAGCTGCAACCATTCCGGGTAAATGAGCCGAACCTCCTGCGCCAGCAATAATAACCTCAAGTCCGCGCTCTTGCGCGGTCTCGGCATATTCAAACATTAAATCAGGCGTGCGATGAGCGGAGACCACTTTGACTTCGTATGGGACGCCAAATTCTTCCAACATATCTATGGCGTTCTTCATCGTAGGCCAGTCGGACTTGGAGCCCATAATTACACCAACTAATGCACTCATTAATTGCTCAGGAAAAAAGATTAATGAAATTATACCAAAACAACATCCTTTTCAGCTTTTAACTGCCTAGTTCAAATCTGTTTTGGTAATTCAAATTTTTCATCAAGAAATGGCAAGTGGCCAGAACGTAAGGTATAGGTTTTTGTATTGTTGTCTTTATACCAATCTTCAATAGTATCTGGAACAAGGGTATCGAGAGTTCCCAGTATTGCACTTTTTGGAATATTAATTGATTTATATATCTCTCGTAGGTCAGAATTTAGCAAAATGTCTAAGCCTATGCTGAGTGCGCTATCTGAGGGAGGGTATTTCTGGATAGCTTCATAAAGCTGCTTTACTTGGATTTTGTTTTTGCTCTGCAAATTAACGAAACGTTTTAGGTTTTTGGTACTGTCGCTTTTCAAATTACTAGCGAACTGATGGAATACTTCATTCTTCATGCCTATCTTCCAATTATTTTTGTTTACTAAATTAGGTGTTGCAGCAACCAGAACCAGGTGTTCGATTGTTACCTTACTTGCAATATAAATGCTTAGTAAACCTCCCAGTGACCAGCCTAAAAGGGTAGATTTGTCAGGAATCAGTTTAATAATTTCATCGCACCAATCATCTATACCTCCATCGACATCACTACTTTTTCCGTGGCCAGGCAAATCAATAACAGTAATGCGATAACTTTGTTTATATCTTTCCACAAGACTTTGAAATATTTCACTACTAAAGCCCCATCCATGAAGTAGTACTAGATTTGGTCCCCTGCCTATAGTTTTATGCCATAACATCTTTGACATTTTGCAGCAGTGATTCAATCTGTTTAAAGTTGTGGTTGGCCGATAATGTAAAGCGCAGACGAGCTGTATTCGGAGGAACAGTTGGAGGACGAATCGCGCTTACAAAAAAACCGGCTTGAAAAAGTCTAGAGCTGTAGTTTAGCGCCTTATCGTTTGAACCAACAATTAAAGGCTGGATGGCACTCTGCGAAGGCTCAAATTCAAGTTTCAATGAATCAGCACAACTCTTGAAATAATTTATATTAATCAAGAGCTTTTCTTTTTGTTCACCTTTTTTAATCAACTCTAGGCTTTTAACTGCCGCTACGCAGATAGCTGGAGAGATAGCTGTGGTATAGATATATGGGCGAGATTTTTGAATCAAGAATTCAATAAAATCTTCCTCACCAGAAACAAAAGCACCCATTAGACCTGCAGCCTTTCCTAAAGTTGCCATGTAGATTGATTGATTTGGGATGTTAGGTTCAAAGACACCAAAACCATGAGCGTCATCTTGCATTAACAGGGTGTTTGGTTTTTCTATAATTGCATCTATCTGGTCTAAGTCAGCTTGGTCACCGTCCATACTAAAAACATGATCAGTGACGACTAGACCTTTGCCGTTTTGTTTCTTTAATTTTGCCTTAAGTGAGTCGATATTGTTGTGCAAATATCGGTTTATAGGTAAACCAACCAATCGATTGCCATCAATCAAAGAGGCGTGATTCAGCTTATCCTGAAGAGTCCATTCAATATCATCCCTCAGAGCCGAGAAGATACCAAGATTTGCGCTATAGCCAGAAGAAAAAAGTAAAGCCCTTTGTTGTCCTAAGTGTTCTGCCAGCAACTCTTCTAGTTGGTGATGAGGTTCGGAGTGACCGCTTACCAGATGCGAAGCACCAGAACCTGCGCCATAGCGATTAATACCATCAATCAGAGCCTCTTTTACTTGAGGATGATCGGCCAAAGATAGGTAGTCGTTAGAGCAAAAGTTAATGATTTTATTACCGTCGATTAACATTTTAGTGCTTTGCGCGCTCTGAGCTATTTTTCTTATGCGCAGCAAATTGTTTTGCTCTATGGCATTGATTTTTTCAGAGAAATTCATGGTTTAATTTTAAAGAACTTATTGTTGATGTTTGGTCAACTAAGTTAAATAAGGTTTTCCATCGGTGATGAGGCGCTTGCATATGCTTTTTTCATCATTCTACCGGCCAAAAATGATTCTCTCCCTGCTTTGATTGCGTGTTTCATTGCGGTCGCCATTAATAAAGGGTCGTTGGCATTTGCGATAGCCGAATTCATCAATACTCCGTCACAACCTAACTCCATCGCTTTGGCGGCATCACTGGCACAACCAATACCCGCATCAACTAGGACAGGAACACTGGCTTGTTGTTTGATTAGTTTGATATTGTATGGGTTGGAGATTCCTTGGCCTGAACCAATCAGGGATGCAAGTGGCATCACTGCGCAGCAACCAATAGCCTCTAGTTCTTTTGCAATTATAGGATCGTCTGAGGTATATACCATTACATCAAAGCCATCTTTGATAAGTATTTTTGCAGCGCCTATTGTTTCAACTATATTTGGATATAGTGTTTTTTCATCTCCCAAAACTTCTAGTTTGACTAGATTATGACCGTCCAGCAGTTCTCTTGCTAGTTGACAAGTTCTGACAGCATCTTTAGCATTGAAGCATCCTGCAGTGTTCGGGAGGATTGTGTATTTTTTTGGTGAAATTACATCGAGCAGGCTCTCTTCATTTTTATTTTGGCCTATATTGGTCCGCCTAATTGCGACCGTAATAATCTCAGCGCCAGAGTTTTCTGTGGCTAATTTTGTCTCTTCAAGGTCTTCGTATTTTCCCGAACCTACTAATAGTCGGGACTGAAAAGTACGTCCTGCAATAACAAATGGTGTGTCTTTTTTCATAGCCGTATAAAGATACCATGCATGCTAATATTATGTGACTTATTCGAGCAGCAATCTTTTAATCTTAAGTGAATTATTTGAGAATTCTATTACACTATAAGTTCTAGATAATAAAAATTTATCTGGAGATACCACTCATTACCTGGATCTCATTGATAGCATTCGTGATTACACGAGAAACTGAAAAATCTGGAGTTGCTCTCGAATTAACTTGCTTCACAAAATCATCAATCATAAGTTTGTACTGGTCGCACCTAGGAAAGTTAATTCTCTCGCCCTTCTCCAGGCCGCCTCTTGACCAGTATGCATGGGTGGTTTCAGGCGGGTTGACCGGTACATCAAGTTTTGCCCAACCATTGTCACCTAGAACATGTAGGCTTTGACAAAGCGCTGCATCACCAGAAACAGTAAAGTTAAGAACCTCTCCATTTGGCCATCTCAGGATTGCATCCATCTGACTCTCGACATCAAATTTATCATCCATCTTTGCTATAGCTGAAACGACTTCAGGTGTGCCATCAAAAAGTAGGCAGCCAGTAAGAATCGCATAGCAACCAATGTCGTAAAGAGGGCCTCCGCCAAAACTACTGCTATTACGATAATTACCTTCTGGCTGATGTGGGTAACTGAAAATGAAATGGGCAGTCTGAAGATTTCCGATATCTAGTTCTTGTAGCCAATGCCATTGTGGATGATGCCTAACCATATAGGCTTCTTGAAAATACAATTTACATTTAGCGGCAACACTTTCTAGTTGAGTTAACTCGTCCAAATTTAGTGCTACAGGTTTTTCACAAAGTACATGTTTTCCAGCATTAAGGGCCGCTATAGAGTAAGGTACGTGAAGATGATTTGGGAGGGGGATATATATTGCATCTATAGATGGCTCAGAAAGCAAGTCGTCGTAGTTAGTTTCTACTACATCCTGGTAAATCTCTGGCAATTTTTTTTGAGTGGGGTTTCTGCGGCCAATATGCGTTATTTCGTGTCCCGCTTCAAGTATTGCTGGCGCAAGATAATTACGAGCTATTTTAGCTTCACCTAAAATACCAAACTTCATCATGTTCCCCTTTCCTCTTAATAAAGTAAATATTGTATTATTAATTTAATCAAACATTATGTCTTCTTGTGTCAAAGTAATACAAATAGAGACAGAAAATTCATTAATTTTATAACGAAAAAAACTTTTCATTAAAGCTCATAGCGACATTTTGTCTGATAGATGTTAAACTTGAAACTAGTCAACATAGAGTAGTATTTTTATTAAGGATTATTCATGCCGGTAAATGATATCAATCACCCGTTAATCGCACATAAACTTGCCTTACTAAGAAAGGATGGGGTAAGTACTAAACAGTTTCGCGAGCTTGCAAATGAGGTTGCAAGTTTATTGACTTATGAGGCAAGTCGAAGTTTGCCGTTAGATAATTGCAAAATAAATGGTTGGCAAGGGGAGCCAATAAAAGTGCAAATGTTAAGCGGTAAAAAGCTTACTGTAGTGCCAATACTAAGGGCAGGATTAGGTATGTTAGATGGGGTTATGCAGTTAATACCAAATGCAAAGGTTAGTGTGGTTGGTCTGTATAGGGATGAAGAAACTTTGAATCCTGTGGCATACTTTGACAAAATTATTACCGATGTCGATAAACGAACAGCCCTAATCATTGACCCTATGTTGGCAACCGGTGGAACACTTTTGGCGACAATTGACTTGCTCAAGGAGAAAGGCTGTAAAAAGATTATTGGGCTCTTTTTAGTAGCTTCTCCTGAGGGTCTAAAGCGAGTTTCAGAACTGCATCCAGAGATTGATCTTTTTATAGCCGCTATAGATGAATCGTTAAATGACAAGGGGTACATATTGCCTGGTTTAGGTGATGCAGGGGATAAAATCTTTGGAACTAAATAATCTCCAATAGGAATAGTATAAGTTCTGTTGTTACTCTATTAATTATTTCCAAGCCATTAATTATTTTTCTTGACTAAGGTCAAGGATTGCTATTGATTAGCCTTTAACATTAATTTCTCAATTTAGTTTAATAGAAATTAATAAAAGAAAAATGAATCTATCATCAGTACCAGAACCTCCGGCATTTTTGAGTAAAGGTTTTCGACCATTTTTTCTTGGGGCAACATTTTATGCTTTAGTCTCTATGATTTACTGGGGATTAGTTTATTTTTTTGGTTTTTCTCTAGATATCGGCAACTTAACCCCATTTCAGTGGCACGCACACAGTATGGTCTTTGGTTATGCAACAGCAGTTATTGCGGGTTTTTTACTTACAGCAGTTACAAATTGGACAGGGCAAGAGACAATTACCGGTCTACCATTACTAGTTCTATTTATTATCTGGCTATTAGCACGTTTATGCTGGATCTTTATTCCTTATGAACCTTTGTTTGCAGGATTACTTGATCTTATATATTTTTTATTTCTTTTCTTTGCAGTAGCTAGGCCAATAATCAAGGTAAAGCAGTGGCGACAGTTGGCAATTATTTCAAAATTATTAATTATTGTAACGGCATATATTTTGTTTTTTTTAGGAGCTTTAGGATTGATTCCAAACGGGGCTTATTATGGTATTTATCTTGCACTGATAACTGAAATAGCTCTGATTTTGACAATCGCGAGGCGAGTATTTCCTTTTTTTGCTCAAGCAGGCCTTGGATTGATTAATCCTCCACATTCTCCACTATGGATTGATAGGTCTAGCCTTGTTCTTTTGTTGTTATGGCTAGTTATGTTTATATTCTTCAAGGATTCGAGCCTAACTGCTGTTCTATCCTGTACGATATCAGTGATTCTCATTATAAGGCTTTGTTATTGGTATACACCAACTTTATGGAGTGCCTCTTTATTGTGGAGTCTTTATATAAGTTTAGGATTTATTGCTTTAGGTTTTGCCATGTTATCTTCAGCTTATTTCATAGATCGATTACATTATTTGGGTATACATGCCATGGCGTATGGAGGTATCGGTTTGATAACATTCAGTATGATGTGTCGTGTTGGTCTTGGACATACAGGTAGAAATGTACGTGCAAAATACCCGCTCTTAGATTTGGCATTAATTAGTTTTGTATTGGGGGCAGTTTTTAGAGTACTTTTTCCATTTATTTTTCCAGAATTTGCAAGAATAGGGATGATGACAAGCCAGTTATTCTGGACTGTTTCTTACTGTATATATATTTGGTTTTATTTGCCAATATTAACTCAAAAAAGCCTATAGCTAATTGAATTGCAAGTGTGGCGGAGAGAGAGGGATTCGAACCCTCGATAGGAGTTAAAGCCTATACTCCCTTAGCAGGGGAGCGCCTTCAGCCACTCGGCCATCTCTCCGAAGAAGGCATATTATACTGGAATTATTTTAATGAGTATTTTAGTAATTAGGGTTTAATGAAATATTATTCTATGATTTCAAAGTCATGAGTAACTCTTGCAGTTTTACCCAGCATAATTGATGCTGAACAATACTTTTCAGCTGATAATTTAATCGCTTTTTCGACTTTTGATGGGTTAATCTGTCCACCTTTAATGATGAATTGGATATGAATATTTGTAAACACTTTTGGGTGTTCATCACTTCGAACAGCGCTGACTTGAGCTTGGCAGTCAGATAATTTTTCACGCATCTTTTCTAGAGTTCCAACCACATCAACTGTCATACATCCTGCCATTCCTAGGAGGAGCATCTCCATTGGTCTTATGCCTAAATCTTTTCCGCCAAATTCAACTGGCCCATCCATCACAACACTATGTCCGCTACCAGATTCACCAACCATGTGCATACCCTCAACCCATTTAACCGAGGCATTCATTTTCATAGAAAAAACTCCCTAAGCTGTTTACCAGGGTTAGTTTTACGCATAAAAGCCTCCCCAACTAAAAATCCAAAAACGTTGTGTTTATGCATCATATCAACATCAGACTTAGACATGATTCCGGATTCGGTTATGACAAGTTTATCATCTGTAATTTCTGCTAGCAAATCTATGGTTGTTTGTAAGTTGACCTTGAAAGTACGTAGATTTCTATTGTTAATTCCTATCATTGGTAGATTGAGTTTAAGTGCACGCTGAAGTTCTTCTATGTCGTGCACTTCAACCAAAACATCCATGGTTAATTCCTGTGCAAGGTCGCTGAGTGTTTGAAGTTGTTTATCATTTAGACAAGAGACAATCAACAAGATACAGTCAGCACCCAACGCTCTAGTTTCATAGACTTGGTATGGGTCAATTATAAAATCCTTACGAATAACAGGGATTGAGACTGCAGCGCGTGCCTTAATTAAATATTGAGGGTCTCCTTGAAAGAAATCTCTATCAGTGAGAATAGAGAGACAGCTAGCACCACCAGTCTCATAACTTTTGGCAATCTCAACAGGGTTAAAGTTTTCACGTAGAACTCCCTTACTAGGGGAGGCTTTTTTGATTTCAGCAATTACAGCGTTTTGACGGTTGTTAACTTTTGAAGTAAGTGCTTGATAAAATCCACGCGTATTATCAGCAAAACTACTCAACTCAATCATCTGCTTCATTGAAACTCGAATGATTGATTCATCAATCTCTTCATGCTTTCTGGCGATAATTCTCTTTAAAATGTCGGGTGTGTTTTGTGCCATGGTTTCAGTGAATTAACTACAATGGATATTTTAAACGAATATAATTTAGTTTTATATTTAAGTCTTGAGTGTATTTTGTGAGATTATTAGATTTTGAGGTTGGCATTGAGCAGCCCTTTTTTTTGATTGCAGGTCCTTGTGTCATCGAGTCAGAGTCTCTGGCAATGGAAACTGCAAGTTACTTGAAAAAGGTATGCGCAGAACTGGATATTAATTTTGTTTACAAATCCTCATTCGACAAAGCCAATCGAACTAGCGGAGTGAGTTTTCGTGGACTGGGAGTTGAAGAGGGTTTGAGAATACTTGAAAAGGTTAAAACCGAGTTTGCTGTACCTGTACTGACTGATGTCCATGAAGATAGCCCGATTGATGAGGTGGCTACAGTGGTTGATGTGCTCCAGACACCGGCATTTTTGGTAAGGCAAACAAACTTTATTCAAAATGTCTGCAAGCAGGGGCTACCGGTTAACATAAAAAAAGGCCAATTTCAGGCGCCATGGGATATGAAAAGTGTTATTGAGAAAGCCAAATCAACTGGCAATAAGCAGATAATGATTTGTGAGAGAGGCGCTTCTTTTGGCTACAACACTTTGGTCTCAGATATGAGAGGTCTAGCGAGCATGAGATCGACTGGTTGTCCGATCATTTTTGACGCCACTCACTCGGTTCAGCAACCTGGCGGGCATGGAGATAGCTCTGGCGGTGAAAGAGAGATGGTGCCAGTTTTAGCTAGGGCGGCGATTGCTGTAGGTGTTTCAGGTATATTTATGGAAACTCATCCAGACCCAGAGCGGGCAAAAAGTGATGGTTCAAACTCGATTCCAATTGATAAAATATCGGATCTTTTACGAGTACTTAAAGAAATAGATAAAGTTACAAAAAATAATGACTTTACAGAGGATACCCTAAATGACTAGAATCGCAATTGCCGGAGCAAATGGTAGAATGGGCCAGGCATTAATCGATGCAGTTAAGCACAATCCTGATGTATCTCAAGGTTCACTGCTTGATCGAGGAGATGATTTAAGTTTGGAAATGGAAAAATTCGATGTCTTGGTTGACTTCACAAGACCAGAAGCTACCCTTGGGTATCTTTCAATTTGTCAAGGTGCTGGCAAAGGGATGGTAATTGGGACGACTGGATTCAGTAATGATGAATTAAGGCTTATTGATAAGGCAGCAAAAGATATACCGATTGTATTTGCCCCTAATATGAGCGTTGGTGTTAATCTTACATTGAAGCTCTTAGAGACAACAGCAAAGGTTATAGGGGGTGATTCTGACATAGAAATAATAGAGTCACATCATCGTCATAAGGTTGACGCACCTTCCGGTACAGCGCTTAAGATGGGAGAAGTTATCGCTAATGCACTTGGAAGAAAATTAAGTGAATGCGCAATCAATGGTCGGGAAGGTGTTGGCGAGCCAAGAGATAGAAAAACGATAGGTTTTTCAGCTATCCGTGGTGGTGACATTGTTGGTGAACATACGGTTATTTTTTTTATGGAAGGCGAACGAGTAGAAATCACCCATAAAGCTTCTTCACGAATGACTTATGCAAACGGAGCTGTCAGAGCATCAATTTGGTTAGAGCAGCACAAT
>Ga0207989_1001668_pt1 | contig 10851 bp, 10 predicted proteins | sample ETNtaG_7_FD_185777 | JGI IMG/M metagenome (GOLD analysis project Ga0207989, IMG submission 185777) | Marine microbial and viral communities from oxygen minimum zone, Eastern Pacific Ocean - ETNP201406SV65 (SPAdes) (version 2) | ecosystem: Environmental > Aquatic > Marine > Oceanic ... | reverse complement strand
ATTTAATGTCATCCATTCAAGAATCAAATGAGCTAATTCAATTTTTCTTTGCAAGCTCGATTGCGGTATATTGTGTAAATGAAAAAAATAGCTCAAATATTACTGAGGATCAGTTCTGTAACCCTAATAATATGTATGGATGTAATAAATTATATTGTGAAAAATTAGGTACATATTTTAGTCGATATGCTGAATCAATAAATAATTTAGATTTTAGATCAATTAGATTCTCTGGAATTATTAGTGCAAATACACTACCACAAGGTGGAACGAGTGATTATGCGCCAGAAATGATTCATATGGCTAGTCAAAATAAAAATTATACATGTTTTGTAAAATCTCATTCTTGTATTCCTTTTATGGTAATGCCAGATGCTATTGATGCTATTATTTCCATTATGAATGCTGATAAAAAATCTTTATCAAGAGATGTATATCATATCCAAGCATTTACACCGACTGTAGAAGACATTTATAAAAAAATAACATCATATTTTTCATCATTTAAATTAGACTATAATATTAATGCTCAAAGACAAAAATTAATTGATAGCTGGCCATCACATTTAAATCAAGAAGCTGCAAAAACTGATTGGGGGTGGTTCCCTAAATATAATTTTAATCGTGCTTTTGATGAATATTTAATTCCTAAAATAAAAGAATACTATAAAGATAAGAGATGATTTATGTATACAAATAAAGATATTTTAAGAAGTGAATTGAAGCAAATAAAAAAAGATGGACTTTATAAAAGTGAAAGAAAAATTGACTCAGACCAACAAGCTGTTATTACAGTACAAAATAAAAAAGTACTTAATTTTTGTGCAAATAATTATTTAGGACTTTCAAATAATAGTAAGATTATTGATGCGGGAGCGGCTGCTCTAAAAAGATGGGGTTTTGGATTAAGCTCTGTACGATTTATTTGTGGAACTCAAACAATTCATACCGAATTAGAACAAAAGATTTCAGACTTTTTAAATAAAGAAGATACAATTTTATATACCTCTTGCTTTGATGCTAATGGTGGTTTGTTTGAAACTATTCTTAATAATGAAGATGCAATTATTTCAGATGCATTAAATCATGCAAGTATTATTGATGGTGTAAGGCTATGTAAGGCAAAAAGATTTCGATATGCAAATTCAGATATGATAGAGTTAGAAAAAATATTACAAGATACACAAAATCATAGACTACGATTAATTACAACAGATGGTGTTTTTTCTATGGATGGATATATAGCAAAATTAGATAAAATTTGTGAACTTGCTAAAAAATATAAAGCATTAGTACATGTAGATGATTCACATGCAACAGGCTTTGTAGGTAAGACAGGGAAAGGGTCAGCAGAACATCATAATGTATTAGATCAAGTTGATATCATTACTTCTACTCTTGGTAAAGCATTAGGTGGTGCCTCAGGTGGTTTTACATCTGCTAAAAAAGAAATTGTAGAAATGTTAAGACAAAAATCTAGACCTTATTTATTTAGTAATTCTCTTGCCCCTGTGATTGTTGCTTCATCTATTAAAGTATTAGATATATTAAAAAATAACAATACACTGATTAATCAACTTAATAAAAATACAATTTATTTTCGTGATAAAATAAAAAAAATGGGACTAAATATTAAAGATGGAATACACCCAATTGTCCCTATTATGATAGGTGATGCAAAAATTGCACAAAAAATGGCAGAAGAATTATTGGAAGAAAATATTTATGTAATTGGTTTCTCATACCCAGTTGTTCCGAAAAATAAAGCTCGTATTAGAGTACAAATTAGTGCTGGACACTCAAAAGAAGATTTAGATTTAGCAATTAATGCATTTCAAAAAATTGGGAAAAATCTAAATTTAATTGATTAATCTACTGATTGTAAATGCGGATGATAAACCAATTGCTCCTAAATTTTTAAACCCTATGCTCATTAAATAATTTTTATACTCCGTAGATAATCCAAAACTCATCCCTGTAAAAAAATCATTATAAAATTCTCCATAATATAATTCTTTTGATAAAGAAGAAAATCCAACTATAACCGAAGATTTTTGAAATAAAAACAATTCTCCACTAATATTAAAAGTAGAATAATTATCAAAATAATCATGCTTCAATGTAAAAAGTACATTAATATATTTAGGTATAAACATTATTTTATAACCATATCTAATAGGGAGCTGTTCTTCAAATTGGCTATATTGATTAATAACAAAACCATAATTATCTAAAAATCCTTGTAATAAAAATCGTTTATTATAATAATACAAACTGAATTTAGTAGCAATAGCATTAGAACTATAAAGATCTATGTAACTATAAATATATTTTAAATCAAAACTAGAATAGATCTTATTATTAATTTTTTTTGAAAATCTATTTTTAATAATATAGTCTTTTGATGAAAAAGTGTAGCCGGATTCTGAATCATCAAAATCACCATAATTAATAATATATAAACTAGATAATACTTTATAAGATTTTAAATCGTATTCATAATCAAAAACTCCAATATTAATTTTATGAGGAAATATAATATAATTAGAACAAATACTGTTTTGATGTTTTGAATCAAATAATATCTGTTTACTCAAATCATAATCTTCATCATAAGAAATTAAATGGTTAACAGAGCTAGGAAATAATAGTCCATTATAGCTAGAATTTGAATAATATAAAGATAATGTTGTTATTGTAAATAAAAACGAATAAATAATTTTCCAAAAAAAATTCATTTTATAAAACCGAAATTGAATCAACATCAATGAGTAATTTCACACTTTTTCTTATTAAAGTTTCTTTATTGTCTTGAATAGTTTTTATTTTCTTTAAGCTAGATTTTAATTTTTGAGGTTTAATTTTAAGTAAAATATGATATCTTGAACGATTAGCAAGACGCTCAATTGGGCATGGTAACGGACCAATAATGCTTTCTGAAAAATCAATTTTAAGCAAATTATAAATTTTATTTGCACTATCAATACAGTGATTAATATTTTTTGATTGAAATAATAAACGTACTAAGCGCACAAAAGGGGGATATTGCAATGATTGACGACTTTCTAAATTTAAATTATAAAATTTTTTAGATTGATATTGAGTGACCATTTGAATAAGCAAATTGTCTGGTTGGTGCGTTTGAATAATCGCTTGCCCTATTCTATGTCTTCTCCCGGAACGCCCAATTACTTGATAAAGTAATTGAAACATTTTTTCATGAGACCTGAAGTCTGGTATTAACATACCTAAGTCTGCATTAATAACAGCAACTAATGTAATGTTACTAAAATCTAGTCCTTTAGCAATCATTTGTGTTCCTAATAAAATATTATATTCTTTGTTTTTAAATTTATTTAAAATATCCTTTTGCTTTTTCATAGAACCAGCAGAATCCGAGTCCATTCTTAATACTCCTGCTTCTGGAAATAATTCATTTAAAATACTTTCTAATTGTTCGGTCCCATATCCTAAAAAACTAATATCTTGATGTGTATATTGGCCAAATGAATATTTTTTATTACAATGATGACAAATTAATTGATTTAAACGTGCATGAAAAGTTAAAATAACATCACAATTTTCACATTTCAAAATTTTATCAGAATCTGTGCAAATTTGAATTGAAGAAAATCCTCTACGATTATGTAAAATTAATATTTGTTCATTCTTTGTTAAAACCGCATCAATTTTATTAATTAAATCCTCACTTAACACCTTTTGGCCTGATTTAGTTTTATTATTCTGATTCATATCAATAATTTTAACTTGTGGTAATTTTGCATCTCCATAGCGTTCATTTATTTCATGTAAATGATATTTATTAAGTATAATAGAATTATAATACGTTTCTAAACTAGGTGTTGCGCTGCCCAAAAGAACTAATGAACCTGAATATCGAGCACGTATAATAGCTAAATCTCTAGCATTATAACAAGGTTGACGCTCAGTCTCTTTATACGATGAATCATGCTCTTCATCCACAATAATAAGTCCTAAATTATTTAAAGGTGTAAATAGTGCGCTACGAGCTCCAATAATGATGTAAGGGGTATCCTCCTTTAATTTATTTAAAACTTTTTTCTTATAAGAGTCTGTTGCTTGGCTATGCCATAATAATGCTTTTTCTCCAAAATATTTCTTAAATCTTAAAAAAATTTGAGAAGATAAAGCAATTTCAGGAATTAATATAAGGCTTGATTTCTTTTTTAATAAAAAATCTTGTGTTAATTTTAAATAAATTTCTGTTTTGCCGCTACCTGGAACACCATATAAAAATTGAGGTTTGGGGTCTTTTAAAAAAAAAGAATTTATCTGGTCATATACATGATTTTGAGTAGAAGTTAAAATTAAAGAATCAATCGATATTGGATTATCATTATCTACACTAGATTTGTTTTTAACAAAATTATTTTTAAAAGCCCAAGATAGCGTCGTTTGTGTAATTTTGCCAATAGGGGTAACATAATAATTTGACATCCATAACAATGTTTGCCATAAATCATGAGGAATTTTATTGATATCATCAATAGATAAAATACTATTTAACTGCCCTTTAAAGGAAATGGTGCTAGATATAGAAGCTACAAAGCCTTTACATAATTTATGTTTAAATTTAACTTCAACTAAATCTCCACATTGAAGATTATTCACTAGTTGGCTAGGTACCTTATAAGTGAAAGTTTTATTAATAAAAAATGGAAAGCAAACTTCAGCATACATACATTAATTTAATATTATTATGCAGATAATGCTTTAACTTTAACTTTAATTTTTGCAACAACATCTTTATGTAAATATATATCTACATAATGACTTCCAATAGTCTTAATTAATTCAGGTATTTCAATGTCTTTTTTTTCTATCTTAAATCCATTATCTAACAGTGCATCAGAAATCATTTGAGGGGTAACGGAACCAAATAATTTGTCTTCTTCTGAAGTTTGTAATTCAAATTTTAAAGTTACTTTATTTAATTTTTCACAAACCTCCTCTAGTTCTGAAATTCTTTTGATTTCTAGTTCTTTAGATTTTTCAATTCTATATTCTGTTTGTGCAACATTACCTTTAGTTGCATAAATAGCCATATCATTAGGAATTAAATAGTTTCTTGCATAACCAGATTTAACATTAACTATTTGTCCTGGATCACCTAATCCACGCACACTTTGTAATAAAATAATTTTCATTTTTTCTCCCTTTATATATTTCTAGGATCTACATGATATGGAAGAAGCGCAATGTTGCGTGCCTTTTTAATTTCTTTAGCAATTAATCTTTGATATTTTGCAGATACTCCTGTCACATAACCTGGAATTATTTTCCCTTGATCAGTTAAAAATTTTCTTAAAAATTTATATTCTTTATAATTAATCATTTTAACTAAGTCCTTATTTTCCTTAAAAGGACATATTTTTTGTTGATAAGATAAACCTGGCATAATTAATTCTCCTCTTTACTAGGGTCTGATTCAATCTTATCTACATCTTTATCATCTGCAGTATCACTTGAATCTTCTCTAGGTTGTTCTTCAGCCTTATCACTGCTAGCAGAAGTGTTGTCTTCCGTTTCATTTTGATTTAATAACCCTAATTGATTATCTAATGATGGAATATCAGATAATAATTGTTCTTGATCAATCTTGCTAGTTAAATAAGCTAAAATATTAGTATTGTGATCTAATGCTACATTAAATTCTTTGTTTTTAGACCCATCTGCTTCAAATTGAAATAAAACATACATACCATATTTTTCCTTATTAATTGGATAAGCTAGTTTTTTCTTCCCCCAAGCTTCAATTGTATGAGTTTTCCCTCCCAATTCTTTTAAGGCTAACTCAACAGATATAATTAAATCTTTTAATCTGCCCGCCTCTAAAGCCGGATGTACTATATACATAGTTTCATAATATACCATAAATCAATTCTCCTTTATATGTTAGCTATTGATGACGCTATTACTAGCGCAACAACTGACATTAATTTAATTAAAATATTTAGTGAAGGCCCTGAAGTATCTTTAAATGGATCGCCAACTGTGTCACCTACAACTGCAGCTTTGTGAGCATCAGTTCCTTTACGACCTTCTTCTTCTATAGTTTTTTTTGCATTATCCCAAGCGCCTCCTGCATTTGATTGAAAAATAGCCATCAATACGCCACATGCTGTTACTCCAGCTAATAAGCCTCCTAACATGTGTTTTCCACCTCCAAAACCAATCAAAATTGGAATGAAAATTGCAAGAAATCCAGGTAGTACCATCTCTCGTATAGATGCTTGGGTGGAAATTTCAACGCATTTATCATATTCTGCTTTTCCATCAGCATCATCAAAAATCTTTCTGTCTTCTTCTGTAGCAGAACTTAAATCTGCGTTATATTTTTTCATAATTTCTAATGCTGCTTTTAATGCTGGAATATCATTAAATTGCCTTCTAACTTCTTGAATCATACTCATTGCTGCTCTACCAACCGCATTCATTGCAAGAGCCGAAAACACAAATGGAAGCATAGCGCCAATTAATAGCCCTACCATAACTGTTGGTTGCATTACATCAATCTTATCTATGTTGGCTTTACCAGCAAATGCTGCAAATAATGCAAGGGCCGTTAAAGCAGCGGAAGCAATAGCAAAACCTTTTCCAATGGCAGCAGTAGTATTACCAACAGCATCTAATTCATCTGTCCTAGTTCTTACTTCAGATGGTAATTCAGCCATTTCAGCTATACCGCCTGCGTTATCTGAAATTGGTCCATACGCATCAACAGCAAGTTGAATCCCCGTGTTTGCTAACATCCCTACTGCAGCAATAGCAATGCCATAAAGTCCAGCAAAATGATGAGCAATTAAAATAGCCGCTGAAATTAATAAAATAGGAATTGCGGTAGACATCATTCCTATACCAAGGCCCGCTATAATATTAGTAGCTGCGCCTGTTTCAGATTGCGCTACAATATCATTAACAGGCTTTGTTCCTGTCCCGGTATAATATTCTGTAATTTTTCCAACTGATAAACCAGCAACTAATCCTGCTATAGTAGCAAAAAAGGCTCCTGTAGCAAAATATGTGTCTGTTCTTTTATCAAAACCTTCACCTGACGTTAACGTCCAACTCTCAGGCAATAAACCTGTAATAATAAAATAGGAAGCAATTAACATAAGTAATGCAGATAAAAATTCACCTAAATTTAGAGCTTTATGTGGGCTTCCTCCATCAGTCACTTTTACAAAAAACGTTCCAATAATTGAACAAATAATACCTGTAGCAGCAAGAACTAAGGGTAATATTACAAAACTCATATCATTTCCATTTGCTAAAAATAATGCTGAGCCTAAAACCATAGTTGCAATAATTGAACCAACATATGATTCAAATAAATCTGCACCCATTCCTGCGACATCTCCAACATTATCTCCAACATTATCAGCAATGGTCGCGGGATTTAATGGATGATCTTCTGGAATCCCTGCTTCAACTTTACCAACTAAATCTGCTCCTACATCTGCTGCTTTAGTATAAATGCCTCCACCAACTCTTGCAAAAAGTGCAATTGATGATGCTCCAAAAGAAAAGCCAGTTAATACTTCTAAACGTTGAGAAAGCTCCCAAGAAAAATTAGACTCATAAAATAAATATAATCCTGTTAAACCCAACATTCCTAAACCAACAACTCCAAGCCCCATAACTGCACCACCAGAAAATGCTATATTTAAAGCTTCCCCTAAAGAATTTTGTGCAGCATTTGTCGTTCTAACATTAGCTTTAGTTGCAACCTTCATACCAATAAAGCCGGCTAAACCAGAACATATAGCTCCCATTAAAAAAGAAAAACCTAATAGAGCATGACTGTTCTCATTTTGAGACCCCAAATATGTTAACAATCCTCCTACAACTATCACAAAAAAAGATAAAATTGTATATTCTGCTTTTAAAAATGACATTGCACCGTCTGATATGTTTTTTGCAATAGTAGCCATTTTTTCATTCCCTACTGGTTGGTTAGATACCCATTTATCTTTTATAAATACAAAAATTAAAGCCAATAGCCCGGACAATAATAAAATTGACTTATTTTCTAAGATATATTCCATTTAATTGCTCTCCTTGTTTTTCTTATTATATTTATTCATTGTTTCATTAATATCATTATTAATTAAAAATTTAATTGCTTCAACAGATTCATTTATAACTGATTCTACAACATCTTTCTCTTTACTACTAAAAGGAGAAAGTACATATGATGAAAGTGATTGTTTGTTTTTATTAGTTGCAATACCAATTTTTAACCTTAAAAATTGATCATTTTTAAGGTGATAAATAATAGATTCTACACCTTTTTGCCCGCCTGAGCTTCCATTAGATTTAAATCTAATTTTACCTAATGGTAAATCTGCATCATCATAGACTACTACAATGTCACTAATATCAATATTAAAATAATCCATATAATGTTTTAATGCTATTCCACTATTATTCATATAGCCTATAGGTTTAACTAATGATATGTCTACACTTTTTGTATGCATATATTCACCCTTGCTAAGTTTGAATTTTAAACTAAACTCATCAGCCAATTTATCTACAACCCAATAACCTGCGTTATGTTTTGTATGAACATATTGTGTCCCTGGGTTTCCTAAGCCTACAATAATCATCTATTCAAACTTCTCATCATTGTTTTCTTCTTTTGATTCAGTGTTGTCTGGCTCTAACTCTATACCTTCAACATCATCAGCTATTTCCATTTCTTCCTCTACTTCTTCTACTTTAGTAGGCGGAACAATAGATACTATAAAGATTTCTTCATCACCTACTGGTGTAACATTATTAGGTAATGAAACCTGTGCTAATCGTATTGAGTCTCCAATATTTAAATCAGTAATATCAATTACAACATTTTGGGGGATGTCCCCTGGCAAACAGGATATTTCTAATTCAGTTAATACTTGATTTAATACCCCTCCAGATTTTATCCCTTCTGATTGGCCTGTAATTTCAATTGGAATTTTCACAGTAACTTCTTGATCCATTTTCACCCCATACAAATCAATATGTAGCATTTCCTCAGAAATAGGGTGATATTGAACAGATTTGATAATTACATCCCTAGCTTTAGAGCCCACAGAGATTTGATAAACTTGAGCCTCTGATTTTAATGCTTCACTCATTATTTTTTTACTTACACTAAAGGGGATGCTAGCTTTTGAATCATGCGAATAATAAATACCCGGGATTTCATCTTTACTACGTAAATTTCTCACAAATGATTTTTTACTACTTAATTCTCTTTTATTAACTGCAATTTTATAACCCTTCATTTCTATAACCTCATTTTATTTAAATAATTCACTAATTGAATCACCTTTGTTAATTCTGATAATAGCTTCAGAAAACACTTCTGCTACAGATATAATCTCTAGTTTATCAAATAATTTGTCGTTATCTATGTGAATAGTATCACTAACAATAATTTTATTAATAGGAGCTTCTTTTAATCTAGGTATGGCTGGACCAGATAAAACAGGATGTGTGGCTACCGCTACTACTGATTTTGCTCCATTATCCATTGCAGTTTTTGCTGCATTACATATAGTCCCAGCAGTATCAATCATATCATCAATAATAAAAACATGCTTATTCTTTAAATCTCCAATTAAATTTACAACTTCAGCCACATTATGCTTAGGCCTTCTCTTATCAATTAATGCAAATCCAATCCCTAATTTTTTTGCGTATGATTGACTCATTTTTGCACTACCAACATCCGGTGCCAAAACAACTCCATTGTCTATATTTAGATTGTAATCTTGTAATTTATTAAAAAGAACAATTCTAGAATATAAATTGTCAAATGGAACATTAGTAAATCCTTGAATTTGAGGAGAGTGTAAATCCATTGTAATCATTCTATCTACTCCAGCTGAAGCCATTAAATCTAAAATCATTCTAGCAGATATTGGAACTCGAGGCTGGTCTTTTCTATCTTGCCTAGAATAACCATAGTATGGAATAACTGCCGTAACAGTTTTTGCAGATGCTCTTTTAGCTGCGTCTAACATTAATAATAATTCCATTAAATTTTCCGCAGGAGGATTAGTAGATTGAATTAAAAAAACATTTTCTCCTCGAATGTTTTCTTTAAAAGCAACTCGTAATTCGCCATCGCTAAAAGTTTCTAAATCAATTTTTCCTAATGGGACACCAACAAGGTGTGCAATTTGTTTAGAAAGCTCTAAATTTGATTTTCCACTAAATATCTTCATAATGCTGGGGGACAGGGAGTCGAACCCCGATTCCATGGACCAAAACCATGTGTCCTGCCATTAGACGATCCCCCAATAATTTCCATTTCTCTTAATAGGCTTGACTATCTGGCAGCGATAGGTTTTTAATTGATGATAGGCTATATCAGCTTTTAAAAAATCCTCAAAAACACCAAACATAGTCGAGCCACTGCCCGACAAGCTAACAAATAAGGAAGATTGAGATTCCAAAATCTTTCTTATTTCCACAACTTCCGGATACGTTGATTTAATAATATTTTCAAAATCATTTTCAAACAACTCCCAATCAAGACCATCTTGAAAGGACCGAAATTTATTACAATCAAATGTTTTGGGCAAATTATTTTTAAAAAAACTATATGCCCATTTTGTTGAGACATTAAAATTAGGGTAAACTAATAAAAAAGTATAATTAGTTAAATCTAAATTTATTTTAGTTAATTTTTCACCCTTCCCCTCAGAAATTTGAACCCCTCCATTAATAAAAAAGGGTATGTCACATCCTAATTTAAATGCCAATTCATGTAATTCATTGTTATGAATATTTAATGAAAAAATATCATTTAAT
>Ga0207989_1001617_pt1 | contig 11051 bp, 8 predicted proteins | sample ETNtaG_7_FD_185777 | JGI IMG/M metagenome (GOLD analysis project Ga0207989, IMG submission 185777) | Marine microbial and viral communities from oxygen minimum zone, Eastern Pacific Ocean - ETNP201406SV65 (SPAdes) (version 2) | ecosystem: Environmental > Aquatic > Marine > Oceanic ... | reverse complement strand
CCTATGAAAAAAGGCATAATTGAGCTTGCGCTCATAGGATCTAAATTAAATATTGTATAAAAATGGATCACGACGTGCAGGCCAGCAAAACCAGAAGTAATTTTCACAAGAATTGAATTACCATAACCGCGTGAAGCTAGTGCGGCAGCAAAACATTGAACCCCGCTCCAATTCACAATTCCAAATAACATCACCATACCGATTTCCATTGTCATTCCAAGTGCAGCAATCTCCCATGCATTCTCAATATGTTGTCCCCATAAAATGTGATAATCAAGCGACCAAACAAACATGTAACCAATTGATCCAAGAATGATGAGCATAGTTCCCAAACTCAAGAGTCCATCCTCTTTTTCCTTTTGAAGCATGCTATTAAGTGTATGGGTACCAAAAATCAACAACGCAATCCCTAAAATAGAAAGTATTGGATATAATAAACTAAGGGTGCCACCATTTGTGAGTTCTTCAGAAAAATAGCGCCAAATCAAGGATCCCTCTTCTGGAGTTCCTCCCATTGTAATTTGCAATAAAAATGGTATCGTTAATAACGCAGCGCCTAGACATAGGCACATACCAGCTAATTTACTCAAAGACATAGAATTCATATGATTACCTTTCAACTAATAGGGAATGTCGAGATTACATGTATATATAAAACAATGTCAATAAAAAAGAGTATCTTAATAAGCACCTTTTCCATATCTTAGTAAAATTTATTTAACTAATTATTATTGATTTTATGAAATACAAAATATATTTAATTATATTACTATTTTTTCTGATTTCATGCAGAAAAAATCCGAATGGAATCCCAAGTCATATTTACCCAAATTTAAATAATAAAATTCAATATCAAGTAGATTGGCAAAAAAAGTTTTACGATCAGAGGATCAAAGAATTCAAAGAGTCCCCAATTGGATATAATCAAATCGTTTTACTGGGTAATAGCATTACTGAAGATGCAAAAGGTTGGAACGATAGCATCGGTATTACTAACATCACGAATAGAGGTATTTCAGGAGATATAACAGATGGTATACTAGTAAGACTAGATGAGATTATATACTTTAAACCCTTAGCTATATTCTTACTTATTGGTATAAATGATATTTATGCAATGAACTTACCCGAGGGTAAACAAACTGAAAAACATATAATTAATAATATTATAGAAATATTAGAAAAAGTTCGTAAAAATTCACCTCAAACAAAATTGTATCTACAAACTATTTTACCAACACATAGAGAAGATATAAAAGATCAAATAAAACGAATCAACCGCGGAATCATTAATGAAGTTCAACCTGAAGTTACAGTAATTGATCTTTATTCAATTTTTGCAAATGATAATGACCTGATGACGAATGAATACACAACTGATGGTGTTCATCTAAATAGCTATGGTTATGATATTTGGATAAATCAGATAAGAAGTCACATTATTAAATATAGCATTAAAAAAGAAATAATTGCAGAACCTGATACTATAAATTTAGAGCAAGATTCAACATTAATTAATCCAGACTCTACTAGATAGTTATATAATTATTTTTTATCTAGTAATTCTTCAAAAAAGGGGACAAAATTTCGATCAAAAAACTGTTTGTTCTCTTGCCATATTTGACGTCCATACACAGAGCGATAAAAACTTAAACCGATCCGATCAAATGCTCTATCATCGAGAATATTATCCTCTAATTGAAGAAATATATTTTCCACCCTGCGAAGACCGGTCATAACCGTCAAAAATAATTGCATTTCGTCAATGGAGTCAAAATCTTCTTTGGGAACATCATCGTATAATTTCTTTACTAGACTAGCAAGGTTTCTATCCGTAGCAATAGTAAGATAAAGCTCGCTAGCCTGATCTGAGATGGCTTGGTTAGTCGCTCCTCTTACTGCGGTCGTATTTTGATTGATCTCCATACCTACAAAGATCAAAGATGCGATTACACTAATAAATCCAATGAGTTCTAATCTATTTCTATTCATAAATCTATATTTTTAATTATTTAAATTATACTCCATAAGTACTGAATCTACCTCAACTAATTTATCTCTAGTATTTCGTAATCGTTCTAAATAATACTTTTTTCTAAAATCATGATATAGTAATAATCCATTATGAAAGTTATCGCCAAAAAAGTATTCTTTTATTGACAACGTATCAACAGTGGTTGATTTATATATTGGTTTAAAAAATTGCAGAGCATGCTCGCGATCAAAAGCTTCAGAACGTTGATCGATAAGGTCTCCATTTAATACTAATCTTTTATAATAGTGTTCATATAATTTTGAAATCGGCTGTACAAGATCATCATCTTTTGACATATTAAATCGACCGCTTGCCACTGATGCACTATAGGCTGACTGATTGCCAAAAAATGTAGGTACAACCAAATTACTCACTAAAAATACAATAGTATCAAAATCAAATATTGTATATCCATCTAGAACAGATAATAGATATTCTTCCTGTCTAACAATTTGCGTATTAATCGCAATAAGTGTATCAATGTGTATTAAGTCTTCATTTATCTCTACATGGATCTTCCGATAGTCTTCTTTTAGACGTTTATTTACTTCTTTATCTTCTTGGTAATCGTCAAACCATAAAGAAAGAAATAATCCTAGAAAAACAGCTAAAAATTCAACCCCACCCCTTGTTGCAATATTCATATAATTCTATTTTAATAAAATCATTTTAAATGTCTTCACATAATCACGAGTTTGAAGTTGATAAAAATATACTCCCCCGGGCATAGTTATTCCCGAGTTGTCCTTAGCATTCCAAACAGCTGTATGGTAACCTGCAGGTATATCCTGATCAAGTAGCTTCACTACTTCCCTACCTAATATATCATAAATAACTAATTTAACATGTCCTTCCATTGGAATATCGTACTGAATCGTAGTTATAGGATTAAATGGATTAGGATAATTTTGATGAAGCGCAAAGTCCTCGGGCACAGGTGACAATAAAACTTCTTCATATCCAGCACTTATTAATTCATTATCTTTATTAAAATAACGATATGCAATCTCAATTGAAGTTTTATCAGTATTACTATTATTTATTGTGAAAGGAATTATTCCATTCGATGTATTTATTTGATGAGTTAACAAATATCCAGACAATGTATCTATTTTAGTCAAAGCCAGAGGCATATCATTCTGGTTTTGATTGTAAGCTGCTTCTATATGAATATCGTTTGGTAAATAATTAATGATAATTTCACTACTATATGTACCATTAGGCGGAATAATAACAATCTGATCTCTATTTACCTCGGACTTAAGACTTTCTCCCATTCTCGGATAAATTTGAGCTCTTAATTTACCCGTCCTATTGTAATTCCAATGCCACATTCGGTAAAATACCATGCCGTCACGGGCATTAAAAACGCCATCTAAATCAGGCTTAAAATTGGGTTCATCTCTCGTAACAGGTCCCAATTCATATTTTAAATCTTTTCCCTTCCACCCTGTTACAAAGCTATTGAGATCATATATATCAACTGCCCCATCCAGGTTGAAATCAGCTAGTAGAGATATCTGATATTTGTATTCTGATTGAGCGCCTACATTATTTGACAAATCTGTTAAATCGCTGATTTTTATAACCACACTATCTCCACTAATAAATGGCGGATTCAGTGTTACTAGAACCGTATCTTTATTCATTATAGAATAATCTGGTGAGAGCGTATCTCCAAATTGAGTAACAGCACTTACTTTTAAAGATGAAATAGGTTCAGATATATACAATTCAAGGGTAGATTTTTCAAGTATGGGCAATACGTTTGCAATAGGCTCAGATACTGCATTAATCACTGGAGGTGTAAGATCGTAAAGATTAACAGTATTGATTGATTGTATGGTATCCGCTTCATTGCCTAGTGCATCATAAATACTATTATCTAGCGGGTTGATGGTCAATTTTTCATTACCATCGGCAACTCCAGATAAATTCAATCCCAAGGTATATGTATTTTGATCTCCAGTGATGCTAACTGGAGTTGTATTAATAAGCGTTGCAGTTCCGCCGGTGATACTCATTATAAAATCACCTGTCTCTAAGTCGCCACTACCACCAATAGTACTAAAAACAGGTTCACTCATCGATACAAATAATGAATTATTATTTGAAGAAATGGATAAACCATTAATAACTGGTGGTGTTGTTTCATTCAGCGTTACCACATTGCTATCTTGAGTAGTTTTTGCAATATTGCCAATTGAATCAAATATGCTACCAGTAACGGGGCTCACGGTAACCTTTTCAGTACCATAAGCATAACCCGCAGTACTTAGCCCCAAAGTATATTTTTTCCCATCTGCTACGATGCTGGTAGGTGTAGAACTCAATAATACAGCAGTCCCACCGGTCATACTAAATTCAAAATCAGTTGAATCTAATGCACCACTTCCTGAACTTGTATTATATACATTTTCATTCATTTCAACGGTGATTAAACTATTATCTTTTGAAATTGATGAAGCTATAATTATTGGATCAAATACATCAGATAATACCACTGAATTATTTGATTGTATGGTACTGGCTTCATTGCCAGCTTTATCATATATGCCATCATCAACTGGATTAACAGTAAGCGTATCCCCACCATTACTGTTTATAGAATAACTTACTATCAAAGAATAAACTTCATTATCAATGATATTATCTACTTTAGTTGCACTTATCGGGGAATTACTTGCTAATTTTGCATTTCCTTCACTTAATGATAAAGAAAAATCTGAAGCTTCTACTGCGCCACTTCCACTTGAAGAATTATAAATAGGTTCACTTACAGTGACCAAGAGAATATTATTTTGACCTGATACAACGGTCGCAGAAATAGAAGGCGGCAATCTATCGTTCAATTTTATGGATGATTTTCCCGTACTGGCTTCATTGCCAGCTTGGTCATATATTGAATTATCAACTGCATTGACCCATAAAGTGTCGGTTCCATCTGCAAGGTTTGAGAAATTGACCCCTAGGGTATAAACATTTCCATCACTAGATATACTAGAGGGAGTCTTACTTACTAAAGCAGCATTTCCAGAACTTACACTCATTTCAAAATCAGCTGAATCTAATGCGCCACTTCCTGAAGCAGTGTTAAATATTGCTTCGCTATATGTTAAAGATAATATGCTATTATCAGCTGAGATTTCGATGTTGGTAATTGTGGGTATAATCCCATCAATTACTAAAGCCTTATTTGCGCCCAATGAATTGGCCTCACCGGGCTCAGGTAAAGTCAATACACCTGCATTCGACCCTAAATCATTAATTGTTCCACCATTTAAACTTAATGAGGTGGTATCTTGATAATCTAAATCACTGGATACATGCTCAGTATAAACAATATAGTTAAAGCTTAAAATTGCACTTCCAGTGCCACTTGAATAATTGGCAACTCCATCTTTAGACCCAGTTTCCAAATTTAATTGTGGTGTTCCCGTTACATTAACTTTTTCAGAAAAAGTAACCTGAATAGAAATTGTATCTGCAATGTTATATAGTCCATCGGTGGCTGATGACGATATTGAAAGAACCGTGGGGGGAGAAATATCATTTAATGTAGCAGTATTATTTGATTGTGACGTAGTTGCTTCATTCCCTGCTGCATCGTATATGCCATTATCAACTGGATTAACAGTTAACACTTCAGTTCCATCGACAAGCCCAGATAAATTGATTCCTAAAGTATAGATGTTTGAACTTTTAGTTAAACTTGTTGGAACTGCGCTTCCTAAGGTTGCTGTCCCTCCGTTGATTGAAAATGCAAAATCGTTTGCCTCAAGTTCTCCTGATCCTCCACTTGTATTAAATACACTTTCACTCATGGTTACTGCAATCGTACTATTATCTGAAGCCAATGATACGGATGAGATCGTTGGAGCAAGTTTATCATTTAAATACACTGTGTTGTTAGATTGAGATGTGTTCATGTCAGCACCTGAAACACTATATATACTAAGACTTTGTGGGTTGACCGTAAGAAGTTCACTGCCATTTGGAGTTCCTGAAATATTAAGTCCAAGTTTATATACTTCTCGACTTGTTTCACGCACCGATATTTTATGATAAATCCGTCCCCAATTATTCCCAGAGCCTCCATCATTGGTAGATGCATTGCTAGATTTTTTGTATATACTTTGCCCGCCAGTTCCGGCAGGATTACTAGAGTCTTCTTTTAGCCAAAAATAATATTTTGTGTTGGCACTTAATGTAACATTAGTGGAAAAATTAAAAGTAACTTCAGATTGACCCATACTTGCTGATACAGTTGTACGATCTGAACTAACCACAGGTGTTCCGGAAAACTTATTCCATGGGTTTGCGCTACCGGAATTACCATCACTAGAGTATACATCCAAATAAAGTTTATAGCTCGCAGTATGAGAGTTTTTCAACTGCAGTTTTACTGTTGCTAAAGCACCTTCATCTCCCATCGTAAATGTTTGCCAAGCATTAGTCCATCCCGTTCTAGACGTCATTCCAGATGAATGATCAACTAGAGATTTAACATCTCCATAACCAATTCTTTCAATTGAAGTTGGCGTTGAGCTACCTAGAGTGGCTACGCCACCATTTATTGATAATACAAAATCACTGACTTCTAAATTTCCAGAAGCATCATTTGTATTATAAACTGGCGCAGAAATAGTAACTGTAATTATTGAATTGTCATCGACAATCGTTGTACTTGAAATCGCTGCAATTACATTTAACTTTACCGTATTATTAGACTGATCTGTACTAGCTTCTTTCCCAGTGCCATCGTAAATACTGTCATCTACAGGATTCACAGTCAGGGTTTCATTTCCATCAGGTGTCCCTGACAAACTTATTCCCAATGTATATACATTGCCATTTTTGGAAATACTAGTAGGCGTAGCACTTGATAGTGTAGCAACACCACCACTAAGGCTAAATGAGAAATCAGATGCTTCCAGAGCCCCACTACCTGAATTGGTATTAAATACTGCTTCACTCATGGTTACTGCTATTGTGCTGTTATCATTGGCTAATGATACTGAAGATATTGTGGGAGCGGTATCATCTCCATATACCCTGATAAATCCCTGTGATACAGTTGCAACGGACGTTACTTTTCCACTATAGGCAAAATAAACTTTATTATTTGCCACTCCAACATCATGGCTATTAAGATTATCATCTTCATAGGAAAAGAGTGTTTTAACATCTGTATAATCATTAATATTGTAAATCCAAGCGCGTGGATTAGAATTTTTATCTCCTCCTGCAAAAAATAAATCATCACCATATATAACCATATGACCATTTGAACCGCTACCAGCATAGTTTTCATCACTAAGGTTTACGGGATTTGTTGGATCAGAAATATTATGGACTGTTCTTTGGTCTGTATATAATAAATTTCCATAAGAAGCTACGCGGTGTGGAGCATTGCCCCAGGCATTTGATGAAATAGTGCCAATTTTATTATAACTACCTCCATTATTGTGAATATATATTTCTTTAGAGTTTACTTCGCATACAAAGATATAATCTTCATTTGCATAGATCGAATAAGGGTTGTCTGTGGCAGAATCATAGTCTTTCTCATGAAGCACAACAGGATTTAAGGGATCCGTCATATCATAAACACCAAAACCTGTACTTCCTTCAATTACATATAGATAATTACCCCATTTATACAAATGCGTCGAATATGTAATAAAAGTGGTGTTAATTAAATTATCGCCAAGATAGGATATGTTATCGCTACTTACATCGAAAAAACGTAGTTTTCGGTCAGGACCATTTCCATCTACAACAGCTACGTTACCAAAAACTACAACATGATCTGGCTGACCAGCTATTCCGCTAGCACTGCCATCTCCTCCCTCAGCTATAACTGCTCCTGTTGTTAAATTAATTATGCTAAGTTTTGCTGCTCCATCGGCTGGGTCATTAGTTCCGGGATGAACTGCATAAAGACGATCCCCAACAATATCAAATCTTTTCACTTTGACATTTTCTATTGTATTAAGAAGCGAAAAGCCTTCAACATTAAGATCGCCTTGTGAAAATATAACTGTAACCATAGAAAAAATTGTAAGAATCCTACTCCGCATTGATAGTTCCTGTTCCAAATCCCTTAATTGGAATTTTCACATCTTTAGGATCTAAAATTTCAGATTCAGTTGTAATACTTACTTCAGAAGAACCAGGTTGTAACAGTTTTACTATTATATCTGCAATCTGACCGGTACCACTATTCGTCTTCTCAGAAGACATAAAAAACACATATATATCAAGCTTTCCTTGTCCGTCATCCTCATAAACAAAGATTGGCTTTTGAGATCGTAGAAAAAAATCGCCAGGATCTGCGCTTATAATCTTAACCATAGAAGCATCATAGTTTACCTGAGCATGAACTCCAGCAGCGTCTGTGATATCCAAAACGGAAATAGAAAGTTCAATGTTGTCATTAACTGATCCGGTCGATAGCTCTGGGCAAAAACCAATACCAGGTAAATCCACTGTATAATTGCCAAGATCCTGACAATTATCTAGTTCAACCTTTCCTAAGTCACAGGATAGAAAAAGGAAGGAAAATGGAATTAATAATAAATTAATCCAGCGCAATTGAGAGTCTCAGTTGAGGTTGATTCGTCGACTCATTTAATACAATATCTACTTCTGGCATATTTTCAACATTACGATCTAGATCAAGAATGACTGCATGCGTAATATTTAATGTCCAAATAATTCCCATAGTTAATAAGGTGTATTGGAGGTTATCAACGTATCGATTTTGATTCTTTTCTGCTTTTAACAATACATCACGAAATTCTTTGAGTTTATTAGGATCAGCAGAATTAGCATACATACGATTATACAGGTTGATGTCTTTTAATTGATATTCATAAAATTTATAAAAAGTAAATGCAAGGCCACCTAATACAATTTCAGACCCCATCAATGATAAACCAAGTTTTCTGTGGTCCGAATAAAGTTGTCCCCAACCTGGCAATATGGTTGATCGTAATGCTGATGGCCAACGAAATCGATTTTTTATATTTACTGGAACTCCTCCTGATAACGTTGAAGATATCTTTGCGATACGTTCTCTTTCTTCAACAATAGCAATTTGTTGAGGTGATTTAAGACCAAATAAATTCCACGCTGCGGCCTCTGCTTCGTCCATCAAATTTTGATAATCTCCAAATACACGCATAGTTATCGACTTATCGATTGAACCAATTGGAACTGAAACCATATTCATATCAATTGTATAAATACTATCAGCATATGCTATAGAACCACTCAAAATAAAATCCACCTCTAACAATTGACCAATAAGTGCTTCGCAATAATCGGTAATACAGTTAGATCGCTTATAACCTCGTTCTTCTAACGTAGATAACAAAGATCCTCGATCAATGACTTGAACTAAATTGATATTTTCAATTTCATTTCGAACTGCTTCCGTAAATCTTTGAGATAAAGAAGTTGGTATTCCTCTAGGTTCAAAATCGAGTACTCCAACTTGAGGAAGTTCAACGGATTGACTAAAAAGAATATTGAAGTGAAAAAATAGAGTTAATATGAAACCGAGGCATTTCATAAATAAAATTACGAATAATAAATATAAAACTTGAAGTTAGCTATCTGATGAAACCTTCTGTGCTGCTTCAAGACCTATGAGTGCGTTTATCTTAGCTGAGCTAAGATTGATAATTCTCTTAAGTTCAATTGAAGAAGTTGTTTGCATAATAATCTCAACGGCATCATTAATCATGTCAAGAATATCATCTTTACCCATTACTTCTCCTAAGTCTTGAACACTGTTATATTGTAAGGCACAATCTTTGATAGCCTCGTCCTTTGATTGATATAGTCGCTGTATTCGATCAATCTGATTTTCGGAGTTTGCATTCATCACAGCAGTTCTTGCGCCGTCTTTTAGATTTTTTCTTAAGGTTTCAAAATATCTTTTTTTATTTCTCATATCCATCATTCAATTAAAATTTTATTGGCTCAATCTAATTAATAATTCTCCAAACAAAAAAGGTTCGTTGCTATATATAAAATAATTTTTACTTATTTTTTATTTTATTATAAATCCAAACAAACAAAGCTATTAATAAAGTTTTCAAAATGATTTAATATCGATAGTTAAAATGTATTGTTGGCATTGAAACAAATTCTTGAGCAGCACGAATCTCGCCGGTTTCATCATCAGCCGATACACCATCATAAATTCTTAAGATACTATTAATACCAATATTAATATATATCTTTTTAGTTAGCCTTTTTTCAATACCAGCAGAGAAAAAAGGTGCAACAAATCCTCCACCCATTCCCATGACACTTTGAATACTTGCAGCAACGTAATAATCGTCGATTAAACCCGTAGAAAAACCAGTAATTGGATTGCCAGTATTTGGATCATTTATAACCGGTTTTTTTATAAATAAATACTTCCATCCTAATGATAATGTATTTGCTGCAATAAGCGTGCCTACCCCTGCAAAAATTTCATTTTTTTTATGAGTTTTAAGTGTCCTGGCATATCCTAAAAGACTGAAACCAGTCTTGTGATCTAAGAATCCAATTGATCTATAATTCTTTGGTTTCACAGTTTGTCCGAAAACCATAAATAATAAAAATGAAAAAATTATTGTTAGCTTTGCGAATTGTTTAACGATCAAGAAATATCTCATCTAATTTTTTTCACATTTAATAAATTCATTAATTCAGACATGCCATCCATAGCTTTCTTAGGAATTACCGTAAAATCTTTTCGATCCATATTTGATACTCCCATTGGGTCAATATAGTATTTGTCTACTCCATGAGAAGTATAATTAATTAATCCTGCAGCTGGATATACAGCTAATGAAGTTCCAATTACTAAAACCATATCTGCTTTTTCAAAAAAGTGAATCACCTCCTCAATCATCGGAACGGGCTCTCCAAACCATACGATATGAGGTCTTAGTTGAGAACCGTTATCGCAGGTATCACCCATTTTCATCTCCCAATGGTTTAGATCATAAAT
>Ga0207989_1001613_pt1 | contig 11074 bp, 9 predicted proteins | sample ETNtaG_7_FD_185777 | JGI IMG/M metagenome (GOLD analysis project Ga0207989, IMG submission 185777) | Marine microbial and viral communities from oxygen minimum zone, Eastern Pacific Ocean - ETNP201406SV65 (SPAdes) (version 2) | ecosystem: Environmental > Aquatic > Marine > Oceanic ... | reverse complement strand
AGGGTCATGACTAGTTGAGCGGGTTATTTTGAAAGATTTTCAACATAATTTGATACATATTTTCATGCCTGTAGTTGAACCGAAACTCACATTCTTTCAAATGATAATAAAAGGTTTCTTTTCTAATTCCACGGAACTTGGAAAGTCTGGTTTTCGCAAATCCCCAGAAACTTTCAATCCCGTTAATATGGGTTTTACCCCGTACAAATTCATTCTTTCCATGATGCACTCTAAAGTGTTTTTTGTATCCCAAATCAACTAATCCATTATACCCACGCCAACCATCTGAATGAATAATTGTTTCCAATTCTACACGACCCCGTATGATATCCTGGAGCGTTTTCCGACGAGCATCAGGTACAATCTCTGTAAAAACTTTGCCATTACGGTTGAAGATTCCAAATACAATTGTTTTGCCACTAGCACCGCGACCTCGTTTCCCTTTGACTCTTCTGCCACCGAAATAACTTTCATCAATTTCAACTTCACCTTTAAGGGGAGATTCCAATTCACAGAACTCTGCAATACGGGAACGCATGGCGGCAAGATACCGATTAACTGTGTTCCGGTTAAGATGGGTAAGTGCGGCAATTTGGACCCCATCAAGATCCAAGGAAAACAGCTTAACAAGTTGACGAAATTTCCACTCCGAAATTCTCGAACGCTTAACATACTTGTTTTTCATTGTTATTATAGAACTTACAGCTTTTCATCCGATGCCAACTAGTCTTGACCCCGAAAAGATTTGGTCGGCAAGAAAACAACGGATCAAGTTGTGGATACCACTGACTTCAACATATATTTATCTATCGCAGGCACCATTGCGTTTGCAAGCAGAACACCAAATGCAGCACCATCCGGGTATGGCGTATAATAGCGGATAATCATAGTAAACACACCAGCTATTATTGCAAAAACGACCCGGCCATTTGAAGAATAGGGGGAAGTTACCGGATCTGTCAGGAGGAAAAAAGCAGTTAACAGTGAACCGCCGGCAACGATGTGCAGTAACGGATTACCAAGCAGATGGGGTGCATGCCCTGTAATTTGGTCGCTTCCCGGAAGCAATAAGGCCAACAAAGCTATTGTGGCAAAATAAAAAAGAGGATCGCGCCAATCAATTATCTTATAGACCAGAAGAATTACACCACCCAGCAACACAGCTATTGGCATGCCCTGGGCTAAAGAACCCGGACCCGGAGTAAAGAACAAAGCACTCAAAGAGGGCATTGCTGCGCCAACTTCTTTGGAAAGCATCGTAGCTCCTGAAAAACCATCAACGACCCATTGGGGCAATATGAAAATGGCAGGAAAAAGAGTCATCAACAGCACCCGCGCTAATACGGCAGGATTAAAAATATTTTGTCCAAGTCCTCCGAACAGGTATTTGCCAACGCCAATTGCAATGATGGCCCCCAATACCGCAATCCACCAGGTAGCATTTGCCGGTAACATGAGCGCAAGAAGTATTCCTACAACAAGAGCGTTGTACTCAAAAGTGATACGCCATTTGCAAACAACCTCCATAGCCAAAACAGACAAAATAGATGCAGCAAGCAGGATCACAGCGTCAAAACCGTTTATCCAGATGGATGCAGCCATCATTGGCAGCATTGCCAATGTGGTAATCACCATTAAGCGTTGGGTGGTATGCCCGCTATGTATAAAAGGTCCTGATTTCATATAAAAGACAGGGGATGAAAAACATGATAAAGGATCCCCAAGCTTATCAAACGAATCGGAACTCCTCGTATATAAGCAGGTATGTACTCGTCATCTATCCTGGAATTCATGTTGTCCATTAATGGTGTGACAATCAACCACAGGACTGGAATCAACAAGGCCTCCCAAAAGTGATCATATTGAGGAAAAAGCAGTAACAAGGTCATCGGAGCCAGCCTTATACAACTTATGCAGGCAAGAATTGCGATGCCTGGAATAATGAATGGCTCTATAGAAGCCGGGATGTGGGCGTGAAATGAGCTTACAAAAAAGGCTAAGACTGGGATTATCAAAATGAAATACTTTTGCCTGGAATGCTGAAAATAAGATCCGAAAGCAAGGATGATAAATGCTATTTCAATGGGGTTCATCTTACTTTATTGTAAATAATTGAAATCAAACCGATGATGATCAAAACTGTGCCCATGTTGTTAATTTCTCCGGGAATGGGGCTCAGGGAAAGAGCGGAGCCCAACACTGCGGCATAAATACAATGTTTCCAATCCTTTAATAATGCACCGCAACATGCAAGCAGCAGGAGTGGCATCACCGGAAAAAAAACGGCTATGCCCCATGCCAGTGCAATCCATCGCAAAGGGTGTTTGTTCGCAATCCATCCTCCAGCCACTAATCCCACAGCCCAAACAGGCACTTCAGATGAAGGCAATTGGAATAATAAAGGTATGCAGGCAACAATGATCCACAGATACCCGGAATTCGATTGGACCTGATCAATCGTTGATGCGGGCGATATATGTTTAGCATCAACCATCCTTTGTATTCCATTCCTTTATGATTCGATTCATTTCATCGATTACAATTTGACTCGAAATCGTTGCGCCTGAGACGGCATCCACATCAAGCGGAAGATCTTCTACATTTTGCTGAAAGGATTTTAAGAAACCGGGATCATTCAATGCCGATCTGTCCAAACCCTCATTCGATCTTAATATCACCAGTTTTTCAATTTCGTTGTTTGATATTACAATCAAGGCCACTATTGGCCCGTGAAAGCCTTCACTTTCAAAAATAATCGCTGTTTTGTCCGCAGCTTGAAAAGCGTCCACCCCCGGAAATTTCACAGCTTCGCATTCGCCAATGTATTTTTCAGCAATAATATGCGAGGCGCTGTTTTGATCCACCGTCCATTCCACAAGGGCTGCCAAAAGCAATAATGATATTGAAATACCTGTTGCTATTTTCATCAAAGTGAGCCGGTTTTTTGAAGAAAAGCAACCTTGGCTTTTTGAATATTTCTCACAATTGGACGCTGGGCGGGACAAACAAACTGACAAACTCCGCAGGCAATACAAGCCAAAAGATCTGGTGAAGGATTTCTCTCCATTTGCCATGCAGGTAATCCCAACGGACAAGCTTCCAGGCACATTCCGCAACGTATGCAAGGGGTATTTTGAACTTTGGCCGTTTGTTCAGATGTTAGCGCAAACACTCCTCCTGTCCCTGCTGTTATGGAGGTATTCTTCCCGGCAATGTCGCCCATCATCGGCCCCCCTGTGACGAGTTGTTTTGAGATGTTTTCATCCCATCCACAGCATTGCAAAATATGACCAACGCTCGTTCCTATAGGGACTAAATAATTCCCCGGTCGTTTTATGGCGTCTCCATCAACCGTAATTACACGTTGGGTTAAGGGTTGCTGTTCAAATACGGCATGATAAAGCGCCCTTACTGTTTGCAAATTCAGCACTAATGCACCCACATCTGTCGGGCGGCTGTTCACGGGAACTTTCCGGCCTAAGGTCTCCTCCACTAAAAATCGCTCGTAACCCGAGGTGTAGCTGTTTTGCTTTGGAGCGATCAAACCATTCTCGGCTCCAACAGCGATCATCGCAAGTTCCAGCCCACCTTCAACCTCATGGCGATGTTCGGTCAATACCCGGTGATCGCAGGTTAGGAATGGTTCGCTTTCGCAAATGTTTACCAACACCGTATCTATCGGGCAGTAGGGAATGAGCTTAATATGAGTAGGTGTCATCGCGCCTCCCATTCCTACAATTCCTGCCAATCGGCACCTTTCCCTGATCTCGTCCGGTTCGATACCTGTCGGGTCATTATGTGTGGCTGCGATCTGTATATCCGGCCAATCGCCCTCAATGCCCACATGGCTATGGGTAACAGAGGTGATCCATCCGGTGAAAGGGGAATGAATTCTTAATTCAACATCTGCGGCATTAGCCCCTGCCTGACCGGTAGGCAGGGACCTTGCGATCAATGCACCGGCATTTACCACATCCCCTGTTTTAACCAATGGTGTACAACCGTTGGTTTGCAGATGGACAGATCCGGGCGGATGTATCCTCTGAATAGGGGAATGTAGCTGATGTTTTAACCGTGGAATTTTCATCGCTCCCATTCATTTTGAGTGTGGCAGTTAGCACATTTGACCTGAAAATTCGATACATGGCAGTTCATGCACTTTTTCTGGTGCTTGTGCGCTTCACTGCGGTGCTTTTCCCGGTTTTCAGCATTCAATATCGGATTGCAAAATTCCGTATTGTGCCACGGGGGAACTCCTTTCCACGCTTCCTGGGAAATGGAATTTTCGTGGCAGGTAATGCAATTCTTTGAATCGCCAGTATGAGATAGATCGGTCTCAACGGGTCTGTCCATCCAGTAGGAGGCTGAATACCCTAAGGCGAGTATGAACAATGCTATGGCTGAGTAGATTATTTTATTCATTGCCTTTGCCTTCTTCATATTGTAAAGCCCCCAGATCGATCCATCGGATAAAGGTCAGCATCTCTTCTTCGCTAAGCGGATCTCCGGAAGGGTGTGGCCGGTCTTCCGGGTTATCCTGTGCCGCGAGCAACTCCTTGCCCAACAGTTTTTCAATCAGATAACTTTTGATGGCCAATGCTTCCCGTTGTTCAACAAATTTGATCAGGGAACCATAGCCCTTTCCTTTGGACAGATCGACCTTGCCCCCGGTATGGCAACTGACACATTTATTTTGAACAACGGGTTCGATATGCTGCTCATACGAAATGAATTGAATTGCTAATTCTTTTGTGCCGGAATAATTAGCAGGCAATAAGGATCTTTGTTCTTCTTCATTCCAGTAGCTCATGGTCAGGGTTGCACCGCTTACTGCATCCGGTCTTCGGAGAACATCTTCTTTTAAACCCGTCAGGCTGCCATGACACCCTGCACAGCCCTGGGCAAACAGGTTCCCGGGAGTGGACAGGGAGTGTTTTTCCCCTGGCTGGCAATAGAGCCAGCGATTGGGAGAGCTGATGGCCATTTTCTTTGCATTCAATGCTTGAATGTCAAAGCTGACCTTTGAAGGGACCTGCAGGTAAAAGGAACCATCCTCCTCAACGGGGACTTCTGCGATCAGGAAACGCTTCATGGGCCCGGAGTCTCCCTTGTGCTGCGGTTGTGCTCCGATCACGCGTGCGTATCTAACATCGGAAGATGTCACATTCTTTTCTCCGACCGGAACTATCTGTTCAAAGAAAGCCTCCAGCAGTAAGAGGTCCGACACCTGTAATGAGGCTGCAACGCTATCCGGATATTGTGTAAATCCGTTGCGCATTTTGGGAGCGCCATATAGATACGCATCGGCTTTTAGTTTTTTATATACAGGTTCTTTTAGCCTTGGGGCAACCGGCCTGGGCCATAATTGAGAACCGGTTCCCGAAACTACAACTTCCCGTTTTGCATTTCCGAAATTGAACCCGTCTGATGATTGGAAAGCGGGATCAGGGCTCAATTTTATTATGTCAAAATCCGGGTTGGCATTGGGATCATGCAGATCAACAGGTCCTTTTGCATGGGAGACAAGTATGCTTCCATCCGGCAACGGATACGGATCGCGGTACGCTCCGCCTGTTGAAACGCCACCGTATCCTGCCAGGCTATCCAATGATATCCACCCCGGTACAAAGCGTACTTTGGAATTTTCAGGTATTCCATTCTGGTAGGGATGATCCAGGTTATCTGTGGGATTATTGTTTTCAATGGTAGGCCCAAATTGATGATCTGAGAGAATGAGCATTCCGCCCCAATAAGAATTTGCATCTCTTCCTATTCTAATTTCGAAGCCATTGGGCATTTCCCTGTCATCGGCAAATATTGGGATACCGGACCGGTTGCCATTATGCGCATGCAGATTGGAGCCATCTACATGCGTTCGGAAAAGCGCCCCGTTAAAAAACTCCCTGCCTTCCTGGCGCCCGGTTCGCAAGGCTGTGAGCATGATCTCTCCATCCGATCTCATGGTTGGTCTGCGTATTTGACTTACAGAGTACGACATACGGGTCAGGGTTTCCTGAAATGTATTCTTCTCTTTTCCTTTTTCCGCCAAATGCATTCTATAGATATCGTATTTTGGAGCCATCCGGGCTTTTGTTTCAATCTCGTAATGCGTGGATGAATTACAGGGATTGGTAAAGGGCCTGTTCACCATGATCTTTCCGGGTGTAAAAGACACTATTTTTCGAACTTCCCCTTTGTTGGTTCCTTTTACAATGGTGATGGTATGGTTGTTAAATGTCCCCGCCTTTTCCCTGCGTTGATGATCAATTATGGCATTCAAGCTCCCTTTTTCCGCTTCGCCCAAAATTGCCCCGGGACTTGACTGGCAGTATTCACCCGCAAGATTGGACACAAAGGCTAAAGCAACCCGTCCCAGATCATTTCCTGCATCATCCTCCGGGTTGGGGATGTATAAAGGGTCTTTAAAATGTATATCCGGATCTTCGGAAAAGGTGATCTGCCGGACAGCACCGCTTTCAAGCTCCAGCTCCCATATATTGAAAGCTGCTTTTTCGCTCAAGCGCATTGAAAAAAGGATCTTTTTGGCATCGTAGCTAACATCAGGGGCACGAATATCCACCGGGCCTTCCGGATGCAGAGAAGCCGTGAGATTTATTGTCTCGCTGTCTTTAGTCCAAAAGATGTCTGCTCCGGGATGAAACGCATCATCCTCAAAAAAACGCTCGGGGGTTGCTTCAGGACGTTGGACATAGATGATACCATTCATGAGCCCCAGTTGCGTTCCGGTTTCCTGTTGAGCGGCTTCTTTTTCCAATTCCAGCCAACGAAGTAGGATCTGGTAATCGGGATCATCCTTTTCCAAGAAATTGTTCCCCCCGATATGAACCATCCCACCCTGTTCAACAGGTATATTCTTGAGCAGTTGTTTGGATTGTTCAACATCACCCGACAGGTGTACCATGCGGGTACTTTTCGTCCCGATCATGGCCAAGCGGTTTTTCCGGTGTATTTTCCCGGTAAACCGGTCGTCCAGCATTGGAATACCGGGATCTAACCGGAGATCGTTAAAGGCCATGGGCCCGTGACATCCGAAGCAGTTTTTTCGAACCAGGACCGGCACCACCTTTTCGGCAAAGAATGCTTCACTTTCACTTTGCTGAACCTCTGCTTTCGTTTTATTACCATGAATACTCTCGACCCATTCTTTCAGTACCAGAAAATCCTTGTCATCGGGTGAATAGAATATTTCATGATGCATACTGCCTGAATACTCCTTGGCCAAACTTGCCCTGAGCAAATGGCTCTCTATGGGATGAATGCCGTACTCAACCACGTTGTTTTTAGAACTGTCCTGAAGAAAAGCATCATAAAGCTGCCGGCTTTGCTCAATTGTTTCAATTCTTCCGGAAATCCCAACCTGCCACCGCAGCAGATCAGCACTTTGAGCTGATTCCTTAATGTTCTGATATTTTTCCGCATTCACTCCGTGACAAACAGAACAGTGCCTGTCAAGGATCGGAACCACATCTTCATAAAAGGAAGCAAATGTTTGTTTTGAACTGTTTGGTGATGTGAATTCACCCATCAACGGGTTCCTTTCCAATAGCATATTCGCAAACACCCCGACCAACAATAGCATTATTATTAATGTACTGATCAATAATGGCTTCTTTACGCTTTTCTTATTTTCCATACGAGCCTAATTGATGGATTGAATGAATTTGACCAGACATTCTATATCCCAGACCGACAAATGAGATGTGACACCATGTATGTCGGGCACACCGTTGAGTTCGTTGAAACCAATTTCCCAATGCTCCGGCCTTTCGGGAATAATGCGGGTAGCAGGCAGGGGACGCAATGCAGGGTGACCGGGTGTACACAGCACCTCACGCAGGCTCATTGCACCGCCATGATGGAGAAATCGCGGAGGGCGTGCCCATATTCCCAACAGTGACGGGGCCGCGTAGAAACCTTCTCTTTCTTCTATCCGGCCAGTATCATTCGGATCCCAGGAGCGCGTATAGCCATTGAGGTGATCAATTCTATCCGCGCTTATCAATGTATGGATATTGTCTCTTGCTGTTGGAGTGACCAGGGGCGGGAACGATTTGTTCTGATTGTAAACATTAACCTTATCGGTAAAGCTGGGTGCGGGATGGCAACTGGAACAACCCACAAGGGGATTATTGAATAATTCCTTTCCGTGAAAAACCATGGGATCTGTCGGATCATTTGGATTGGGTAAAAGACGGGGTTCCCCTCCCTGGTAATCCCCGATAAACTTTTGTATCTCCCTAAAGGAGAATTCTTCCCCAAAATATTTTTGTGATTGCTTTTTGAAAAACTCTTCCCTGCGTTCCACAAGGTCTGTTAGCTCAACATTGGCGTTCTTCCATTTTTTTCCTGTGGCCACCACAATGGCATCGGCAGATCTTGATCGGCTTTCCTGATCATCGGCAAATATTCTGGAAAAGTCACCTGCAGGTGTGCTACCCTGAAAGTCAACCAACGGATTGTGTTCCATCATCATGGTTAGCGCTTCATCCATTGAAAGTGTCCCTTCAATAAAGAATGGCACCTTATGAAATAGGGCCCGAATATCCGGGACCTCCCGGCTACCGCCCGTTCTTTCCTCTCCATCTCGATTTTGGCCCATTACCTGGCTCACACTCCATCGTTTGCCATCTGAGGCATCACGATAGTGGCAATGGACGCAGCTCTGGTCCTGATCCACTGAAAAAATGCTGGTTTGCACAAAAAATTCACCTCTTTCAAAACCATTGGCCGGAAAACGGGGTTGGGAGCTATTGAGAGCAATCGTTCTTTGCTCCCCATCTGCCAGGGAAATCAAGGTTAGGGTTTCATCGAGCTGATTGGCTACGACCAAGGTGTTATTTGCAATGGCAATACCACCCGGTTTAAAACCGGTATCAAACACCCGTTTTGGAATAAGCCGGTTTGCCGGTTGTGCTTCAAAATTGATTTCCCACTCCTGCACCTGGAAGGTTCCGGCCATGGTGACATAGATGTGGTTCTTATGTTGTACCATTTGCTCCGGAAAGGCCCCGACAACTTTCATAAGCTCTTTCGGCACATCGCCTTTCCTATCTCCGGCCAGCGATTCGAAACTATCTGATGTATAACGGGTGAATTCGGGTTCTGACCTGTAAGCGGCAACGTTGTTCACAGTGGGTTCAAAGACGATAATATCATTGGTGATGTCTCTGAATTTCTCCTGGGCAGTTCCATCAACATCATCATAAGGCCCCAGGGGTTGTTGCTGATCCAACGGTAATGGCTTTCCTGTTTGCAAATCCCGGAACAAGGTAAATTCCGCTTCAGGATGGTTTCTATCCATGCTTTCATGACCGGGGTGTCGCTCTTTAGGATGTCCTGAACCTACCCCGAGCGTTGCCGCGACAATGCGGTCTTTTACCCAGAGCAGATCATTTACCGGGGAACGAGTAAAAATTCTTCGACTCTCCTTTAACTCTTTCAGATCAATTACCGAAATATCCAAAGAACCTGTATTGGCCACAAACAACATTTGGCCATCTGGTGATAATACCATGTCCCTGGGTTTATCACCGACCTCGATACCGGGGCCCATCTTCAATTCCTCGATCCACTTCTTCAGGGTCTCAAAATCCTGATTTTCTATAAGCTCCTCAAATACGACACCCCCGGCATGATGACGACCATCGACACCATCTGCCCAACCTCCATCTTGCCTGGAAATAACCGATCTAATAAGCGGACTGTTTACCGCATCACCGGGAAAAACATGGGCAACAGTGCTTTCAAAAGCCTTTTTACTCACAGGCCCGGCATAAAAATTTCCAATCTCAAATAGGTGGCAATTTGATGTTCCGCAATTGCCACGGATTATGCTATTTATGGATGGTTTTGAAAAATCAATGGTATCAATCTCAGTATTTGATTTTCCTACAAACCCACTTTCATTGAACCCAATATTGCGCAGTTGCCCGGATATGTTTTTGTCTCCGATTTCAAGATCGACCAATAGTATTTGGTTGGTTGAAAAGTTGGATACATAAGCTGTTTTTCCATCACGAGCGAAGAGTATTTCCTCGCAATAGTAAGGAGCTGGAATTTCGGTGGTGACGGCATCTGTTTCCAGATCAATTACCGAAAGAAAGTTCGAAAAACGATTCGCCACAAACGCCCATTTCCCGGAAGGGTGAAGTGCAATCCCTGTGGGGCCGCTACCTACTTTTATTCGCCTTGACTCTTTGCCATGTTCAACATCAATTACGGCAACCTCTGAGCCAGGATCAATTTCTTTTCCGGATAAGGTAACATAGGCTCTCTTGCCATTCTCCGAAACAACTATTCTATGGGGTTTTGATCGGCTGGGTTGGATAATTGAATTCGGATCGGGGTTTTCAACCGGTGTTAAGGATTGGCGGGGCCAGTCCTCTGCGCTAAGGATTACCGCTCCTTGCTTAGTTCCCAGATTCGTTAGTCTAAACAAAGAAACAAAAATGCCGATAAGCAGAATACTCGCGGCCAATCTATTTGGCATATTGGACTTCTTAAGGCGCATTTTGATCTGAAAGGACTGCCGATGAAAGGTCTGTCGATGAAAGGTTTGCTTTATAAAGGGAAGCATCTCTAAGGTTTGCACCTGAAAGATCTGCGCCTCGAAGGTTTGCATCTTCAAGATCACAACCTCTCATATCACGACCATCAGAATTATAATAATCTTTCCAGTTGTCTTTATTACACTGGGAATAAACCAAACCAGAAAAAAGTAATATGGCTATCAAATATTTCATCTAATCATCTCTGAAAACAAAAGTTGAAAAGTGCATATAACGACCCTATCGGAGGGCTCGGCCCCGTATCTACATAATCTGTATCTACATTCTGTGAATTATAGTGTTTAATAGTTCCCAAGAGTACAAGCTACATACAATAGTACAGTAAGTCAATGATAGAGAGAAAACCCGTCAGGGAGACGGGCTTAAGAGAGCGGAGAGGGCGGGATTCGAACCCGCGGTACGCGTGAACGCACACACGCTTTCCAAGCGTGCGCCTTCAGCCGCTCGGCCACCTCTCCAAATATCAAGTAATCAATATAAATAAG
>Ga0207989_1001611_pt1 | contig 11089 bp, 10 predicted proteins | sample ETNtaG_7_FD_185777 | JGI IMG/M metagenome (GOLD analysis project Ga0207989, IMG submission 185777) | Marine microbial and viral communities from oxygen minimum zone, Eastern Pacific Ocean - ETNP201406SV65 (SPAdes) (version 2) | ecosystem: Environmental > Aquatic > Marine > Oceanic ... | reverse complement strand
GCATATCATTAACTAATAACCAAACATTAGCAACTGGTAGTGGACGAATGGTTGCATCAGACACAAGTATTGATGCTAACAACTTATTAACGAGCCCAGGTGCATTAGATCCAAGTGCCCCAGTTACAATTTCCCATGTTAATAATGGTGGTAACACAAACACAAATAACTATGCTTCGTTTAATATTACAAGTGACAATTTTACATATAAAATTGATCTTAATAACAATAGTGGCGGCACATACCAAGATGGTAAACCAGCAATTGGCTTTGTTTATACAGCAGGTGGTGCAGGCGTTGTGGCAAGTTCGTCATATGAAGGTGAGTTAACAAGTATTACAGTAAGTTCACCAGGTAATAATTACCAAACAGTACCAACCGTACAAATTGTAAGAGATGGTAGCGATACCCTTACAGCAGACGGTGCGGCTACTGCAAATATTATTGGTGCTATTGCCTCATTTAACGTATCGGCCGCAGGTTCAGGATACAACCAAACACCAACAATTCAATTAGTTGGTAATACCAGTGCAAGTGCTTATGCAACAATTACTGGTGTATTGGATAGTATTACAGTATCACAATCCGGCTCAGGCTACACAGATGCAAGAAATATTGCAGTTAGTATTTTAGGTGGTAATAACGATGCTCTTGCAGAAGCAAAAATTAATGGTAAAGTTACTGGCGTTTCAGTCCTTAATGGTGGCTCAAATTATCAGAGTGCACCTTCCGTAACACTAACAGGTGGTGGTGCTGATGTATCGGCTCAAGTTGTAGCCGCAATTAAAGGCCCATTATCAAGTGTAACTGTTGATCCTAATAATAAAGGTTCAGGTTATACAAGTGCACCAACAATCAGTTTCACAGGTGGTGGTCAAACAGTACCAGCAAGTGCAACAGGTACAATTAGTGCAAGTGTTACAGGATTTACGATTGTTAATGCTGGAACAGGATTTACCTCAACACCAACAGTAACATTAAGTGGTGGCGGTGCAAGTTCACAAGCAACTGCAACGGCTGGTATTAATGTTATCCTTAAGAGTGTTACCGTAAATGCTGGCGGAACGGGTTATACATCCATTCCAACAGTTTCAGTATCAGGTGGTAATCCAACAACTCCTGCAACCGCAACGGCTGTTATTAACAGTTTTGTAAGTGGCATTACAGTAAGTGCTGGCGGAAGTGGATATGTTAATATACCAACCATTACAGTTAGTGGTGGTAATGGTACAGGTGCTACTGCAACGGCAACAAACAATATTTCCGATATTTCATCGTTTACTATTGTTGATCCAGGTTCTGGATATGTTGCTGTTCCAACAATCACACTTAGTGGTGGTGGAGTAACAAATAGAACTGCATCAGCAGAAATTGAAGCAGGTAAAATTGTAGCAGTAACATTAGGTGGAACACCAGACACAGCCTTAACGGGCGGTGTAAGTGCTTCAGTCCTTGGTGGTGGTTTACCTCCAAGTGGATCGATTTATTCAAGAGTAATTCCAGAAGAAGCAAGTTTTGCATTACGCTCATTTGATGGAATTTCAGCAGCCAGTCAGGCTATTACAACTGGTCCTAGTGCAAATGAATTATCAGCATCCTCGACAGGTGCACCTGGTACAAACCCAGATGGTACATTATGGTATGATGGTAACATCGAGTTAGACTTATATAAACAATCTGCAGGACGATGGGTGCCACAAGCAGTTTCAAAATTTGGAACAAAAGCACCAGCAACTCCAGCAGGAGGAGATATTTGGGTTGATACAACAGACTTAGATAGTTTTCCAGTAGTTAAAGAGTATGCAAACAATGTATGGGTAACTAGAGATAGTGCAGATCAAAGCACACCAAATGGTGTCGTATTTGCTGACCTAACATCAACAGAAGCAGACCAAACAAACAATGGTGGTGCAACTGAAGTGGATAGTAATGCTCCAGATCCAGTATTATATCCAAGTGGCATGCTTTGTGTAAACTTAATTCATTCAGGATTGGTTGTTAAAGAATATAATGCATCCAATGCAGGTGCATTTAAGTGGCGTTCAGCAAGTGGTACAAGAGCAGATGGTGCCGGTAACTTCGGCCGTAATGCTCAACGTGCAGTAGTTGTTAAGAAAATGCAAGCGGCATTAGTAGCAACTAACTTAAGAGCTGAAACATTAACATATAACTTGATTGCATCCCCTGGTTATCCAGAATGTGCAGACGAGATGTTGGCATTGAGTGTAGATAGAAAAGAAACTGCATTCTGTGTTATAGATACACCATTTAGATTAGCACCAACAGGTGTAACTGCATATATGGCAGGAACAGGTGGAAGTGAAAACGGTGAAGATGCCCTTATTACTAAAGATAGTAAAATGGCAGTTTACTACCCATCAGGGTATTCAACAAACACCGATGGTTCAACAGTTGTTGTTCCTCCAAGTCATATTGCACTTAGAACTTATGCTGTTAATGACCAGGTTGCATTTCCGTGGTTTGCACCAGCAGGTTTAACAAGAGGTATTGTTTCCAATGCAACTAACGTAGGCTACATTGACGATGAAAACGAATTTGTAGCAGTAGCATTGAACCAAGGTGAAAGAGACACACTTTATTCAAACAAAGTTAATCCAATCGTTAACTTCCCAGGACAAGGGTTAATTGTTTTCGGTCAGAAAACATTAAGTCCTGCAGAAAGTGCATTGGATAGAGTTAATGTTGCTAGACTTGTAGTTTATATTAGAGAAAGACTCGAGTCACTAGCAAGACCATTTGCTTTTGAGCCAAATGATGAATTAACTCGTGCAAACGCAAGAAATGCTGTTGAGAGATTCTTAGCAGACATTTACGCAAAACGTGGATTATTTGACTTCGCAGTTGTTTGTGATACTACAAATAACACGGCTGGTAGAATTGATCGCAACGAATTATATATTGATGTTGCTATTGAACCTGCAAAAGCCGCAGAATTCATTTACATTCCAATACGTGTTGTAAATACGGGCACTTTATAATATTTTAACTTAATTAACCCGGTGGAGTAAACCATCGGGTTAATGCATTTTGGGAGAATCCAATAAATACTAGAAACGATTTGTTGGAGATTTTTACATGGCAAATTTAACAAAATTTGGTGTACCATTAGGTAATACAGTTACTCCGGTTATTATGCCTAAATTGGCGTATAGATTTAGAGTAACATTTGTTAACTTAGGTGGAAGCGGAGAAAATTCGATAAAACTGAGTAACCAATTAATGTCAGTAAGCAAGCCGAATTTGAGCTACGATCCGATTCAAGTTGATGTCTATAACAGTAAAATTTTCATGGTTGGAAAACATACATGGGAAACTGTTACAGTTACTTTTAGAGATGACATTAGCAACGAATCTGTTCTTGCTCTTAACAAACAAATCCAACTTCAATTAGACCATGATGGCCAAAGTGCCCCCACCTCGGGAGCCCAATATAAGTTTCAAATGCATATTGAGACTTTAGACGGCACAAATGGTGATTCATTTGATTCAGACAGTAATGTCTTAGAAACATGGACGATGGCGGGTTGTTTTATTAGTAGTATTAATTATGGTGAAATGGATTATGCAAATAATGCAATTCAACAAGTAAGTACAACTATTCAATATGACAACGCAAGTCATGAGGCTGGAACACTTGACGGCAATAATATAAACACATTAACTGGCCACTCAAATTTACCAGTGTTATCAACTAATAGCTCTGCAACCGCTTAATTTATTATATTAGGATTAATGCATGGCATTTTTAGGTAAGATTCTGGGTAATTACGCAGATCAAAGTTTTGATAATATGGTTCCATCTGGAACCTCTGCGACCGCTTTACCCAGGAAGTCATATCAATGGTCTTTAGGTTTAGAAATTTATCCACCTGAAGGCAATTCTAACTCAGATGACCCTAAAGCAGGTGAAGAAGAAACTTCACTTTGGGAAAACGCAAAAGCATGGGGGGAAGAAGCATTATTTGGTTCAGATCCCCCAGATCCAAATAAATTTCAAGATATAAGTTCTCTTTTCAAACGAGCCGTTCTTGTCCCACAGTCTGTACAATTACCACAAACACAAATTGATAATCAATTATTGAATCAATACAACAGGAAAAGAATTATACAAACAGGTGTTCAATTTACACCAGTAACCATTACATTTTATGATACCCGTGATAATCCGATTACAATGCTAATAATGCAATACTTGAATTATTACTGGAAAAATTTTAGAGTAGATCTTGATGGTTCTAATAAAGACTTATCAAATACTGGAGCCAAAGGAGCAGATATTACACAAGCGATGTCTATAACAGAAGATGCTTATGAAAAAATAACATCTGCGTCTGATGCTTTTGGTTATCATTTACCAAACTATAATGAAATGACAGCAAAAATAGACGGTATTCGCTCACGTGCAAATGTGGGTGGTAGAAATAAGTACTTTTTTAGACGAATTTTTATTAATAAAGAACATGGTGCAAGTTCATCATATGTTCGTAAAAACACACCAAAACGAATTAGTACAATATTATATAACCCAGTAATTACAGATATATCATCTAGTGATTTAAGTTATACAGATAATGGATATATAACATATAGTCTAACTTTTGCATACGAAAATTGGTCAACATATGATCATGGCGATGCAAAAAATTCAAGCAGTTTATATGATACTGTTTCAGATTATTTTAGTAGTGGTGACCAGAAACCAGGATCAACAGGAACACCAAACCCACATGCGGGTTAGGATTTTAATATGGCAGTAGTAGCAACAGCAAATGAAGGAAGTTATGTTAGTACACTATTAACGAGTAGTGATAGCGTCGTTGTGATTGATGATATTGAACTTGGATTGATCAAAAAAACATTACTTGATAACGGGACAAACGAAAGTGTAGTAACAAATTTTGCTAAAGAGATAATCCTAATAGCAAAAACATTAAAAATGAATGCCCAAGATTTAGCGACTCAGATTGTACAAGGTGCGATTGATTTTGATGATCAAATTTATTCGCAATTAAATTCAAGTCGCAACTTAACTAGTAAAATAGGTAAGATTAACTTAGAGCAAAATGCTCCATTAGTAACTGAATTATTTTTTTAAGATGAAAAATGCCAAAGTATCAACAAGGAATTTACACACCAACAAATCCAACCAAGTATGTTGGAAAACATGATCCCAAATACCGTTCTGGTTGGGAACTCGTGTTTATGCGGATGTGTGATAACCATGCAGGCATAATAAAGTGGGCATCAGAAGCAACTAGAATTCCATATAGAAATCCTTTTACAGGCCGTATATGTAACTACATACCAGATTTTTTTATTGTTTATAAAGATAAAAACGGCAAATCTCACGCAGAAATTGTAGAAATCAAACCAAAATCACAGAGTAAATACATGGAAGGGCAAAAGCGTACTGATAGGAATGCTTTTGTATTAAATGTTGCTAAATGGCAATCTGCAGATGAATGGTGTAAACGTCAAGGCATGAAATTTAGAGTAGTAACCGAGGCAGATATATTTAAAAATGTAAAGGGAAAATGACAGAAAAATTAGAACAACTGTTTAATTTGCCCCCGGCAGAAACAGACGAGCAAGTAAATTTAGATAATGTAAAGTTGGAAGTAAGTGATGACGCATTACCAGCAATAACAGAACCTGTATCACAAGAAGTAATGGATACTGGGTTTAAAATTGATGCGGCATTAGATACTGTCAGAAATTTACAAGATTCCGATCTTGACATGGATGACCTTGCTAAAAAAGCAACTGATGCATTTGATGATTTAATGGATTTAGCAAATAATGTAGAAGACAGACATGCTGGAAGAATATATGAAGTTGCAAGTACAATGCTCGGTAACGCAATAACTGCAAAACAAAACAAGCAAGATAGAAAATTGAAAACAATCGAACTACAATTAAAAAAATTAAAACTGGAATCCGATGTCAAGAACCCGGTTGTAAAACAAGTAATGAATGATGAAGTTGTTATAAATACTAGAAATGATTTGTTAGCAAATCTATCTGCATTTAAGGGTTAAAAAACTGATGAAAGATTTAAACGCATACCTAGCCGAGGCTAAAAAAGTTAATGAATATAAACTCAGACTAGCTCTAAATGAGTTAACAGATTCAACTAACGTAGGTAAAATAAAACAATACTTAGAGCAATATGGATTAAACGGATTTAAAAATCCTACCAAAACAATAATCCAAAAGAGTCCAATGGGACTTAAGACTGAAAACGCAGAAGTTTTCATTGTTGAGTTCACAACTGATGTTCCATTGAGTTTACAAAAAGCACGGCAGGATTTATGTCATGCATTAAATGTAAACGAAAACTTCTTAATCGTTAATGATAAGAATCATGTATTGGAACAAGAAGAAGAAGAGGCTCAAGCAAACGAAACATACGAAACTAAACTTAGTACTTCAAGTGAATACAGTAAAAAAGAAATAGATGCAAGTGGAGATGGTTCAGAGCATTTTGGTAATGAATTCGTTGATGCTTTCTTAAAAGAGATGGAAGTAGATAGAAAAGAACGTGAAAAAGCAAACACAGGTGCAGAGGTACCAGCATGACAAATACCGTACTACCAACAAGTAATCCAGCAGTAGAAGATATTAAAGATCTTGCCCGAAAATTAAATGAATTAATGGGTGACGACAAAGACAAAACTGATGTTATTGAACTCCCACCAGTTGAAGATGAAGATGCTGATCCAGTTGGAGATGGCGGTGATCAAGATGAAAGACCAGACTCAGAAGAAGGAAAACATTTAAACAAAGTTAAAACTTTATTAAATCGTATTGAAATTTTGTCTGGTAATGAGTTTTTTGACACACAAGATAGAGCAAGGTTAATGAACATCGTTAAAAAGATGTTACAAGGTGATCATGTTCCATATAATCATGTTTATATTTTAATTGATATGATACTAAAATTTTTAGAATTCTTAGAGCATGATAATATGGTTGTAATGCGATTAGTTTCGTACTTAAAAAATAAAGAAAAATTTGACTATTAAAAGGATGGTATAATGGATATCACTATACAAAATGCTTCTGTGCAGGATATGGACAGACTATTAAAAATGATTGACGGTATGTCTGATGAACCCGCTCAAATGTCATCTGATGATGATGCACCAATGGGTGGCGGTTGTTCTGTCTGTGGAGGCGATGACCATGATGACCACAATCATCCACATGATGATGCTTCACCTGCGCCTAGTCCGTGCGGTGGCGATGACGAGCCAGCAGATAATACCATGATAATGCGAAAGCACATGGGGATGCTTGCAAATGCCGCTAATGAAGTAGAAGAGCGTCTTGGAAATGCACCAGCAAATACAAATGATGGAGCACCAGACGTTAAAGGTGATACACATACTGATTTTAGTATTCGAGGCGCAACAAAAAACCATCACGCCACAACAATTTCAGGTGATAATCCATTAGACGATATTAAAGAGTCAGACATGTTTGAACGATATAATGGGTTTACTGGTAGAAACATATCTATAGACTTATCTAAAAAAAAAGATGAATTAGACGAAGCACCTCCTGCACCTCCTGCACCAATAGCACCAAAACCACCAGCACCAAACGCAACCGGAGCCGCAGTACAAGCCAAGCAGGCAGTACAGGCGACAAAGACCCCACCAGCGTCACCTACACAGGGACCAGCAGGAGCACCAGCACCAGTCGCACCAGCACCAGTAGTTGATCCAAAAGTTGTTCAACAAGCAAAAGCACAAGCAGATGCCGCAAAACAAGTGGCTGCCTCAGCCGGAAATATGACAAAGGTAATGGATAAAACTGTACAGGACATTACAAAGTTAGCACCAACCCTTGGTATGGATCCTAATAAAGATCCAGATATATTACAACTTCAGAAAGATGCCGGTATTTGGAAACAAAAAGTTAAGGATGCACTGGAAGTAGGACAACAGGCGGGGGCAGTAGCAAAAGCACCAGCAGGTCCAGCAGGAGCACCAGCAGGAGCACCAGCAACACAAGTAGGTTATAAAGCAGGACAAGTTGATCCAAGACTTGCACAAGCCGCCGCAGGAGCACCGGCACCGGCCGCACCAGTAGCATAATAAATAATCTTTATGTCAACCGTAGATACTGGATTAGTAAAAAAGCCGCATCAAACGGAACGGTATACGCAAGGTCAAGTTGATGAATTAGGAAAATGCATTGCAGATCCTATTCATTTCATTAACAATTATACCAATATTCAACATCCGTTAAAAGGCAGACTTCAATTTAATTTATTTGATTTCCAAAAAGTTCTGATTGAAACATACCATACTCACAAATATAGTATAACAATGATGGCACGGCAGACTGGTAAGTCAACTACTGCCGCGGCATACTTGTTATGGTATGCAATGTTTAAACCTGACAGTACAATACTTGTTGCTTCTAACAAGTATGCAAATGCTCAAGAAATAATGACTAAATTGCGATTTGCTTATGAAACTTGCCCAGATTTTTTACGAGCAGGATGTGTTGCATATAATAAAGGTAGTATAGAATTTGATAATGGGTCACGTATAATTGCTCAAGCAACAACAGACAACACAGGTAGAGGTATGAGTTTAAGTTTAGTTTACTTAGACGAGTTTGCCTTTGTCCCACCACGTATAGCACAAGAATTCTGGACTAGTATTTCTCCTACATTAAGCACAGGTGGTAGTTGTATTATTACAAGTACACCTAACCAAGATGACGATCAGTTTGCACGTATTTGGAAAGAGGCAACAAATTGTGTAGATGAATTTGGTAATGAAACTGATACTGGAGTAAATGGATTTAAATCATACCTTGTTAAGTGGGAAGAACACCCAGAGAGAAATGAAGATTGGGCAAAAAAAGAAGAAGCAAAAATAGGTGAAGAGCGATTTAGACGTGAACATAACTGTGAGTTTATTGTTTGGGATGAAACATTAATTAAGCCTATAAAGTTATTAGACTTGGGTGGTATTGAACCATTAAAAAAGCAAGGACAAATACGATTTTTTAAGAATATTGATAAAGAGAAAAAGTATTTTATGGCGTTAGATCCAGCAATGGGTACTGGTGGTGATAATGCCGCCATTGAATTGTATTCAGCACCTAGACTTGAACAAGTAGCAGAATGGCAACACAATAAATCAAATGTCAAAGAACAATTATTAGTTATGAAAACAATGTTAGATGCTTTGATAGAAGAAGGTGTTGACCCAAATAATATCTACTGGAGTGTAGAAAATAATACGTTAGGTGAAGCAGTAATCCAGTTAATAAATGAAATGGGTGAAGATATGTTTCAAGGAGTGTTTGTCCATGAAGCAGGTAAAAAACGTAAAGGATTTACTACAACAAACAAATCAAAATTACAAGTTTGTAGCAAATTCAAATTGTTTGTCGAAAACAATAAGATTATCATGTATAGCAAAAATTTAATTAGAGAAGTTAAAAACTTTATTGCTAAAGGCGGAAGTTACGAAGCAAAAGCAGGAGAAACTGATGACCTTGTATTAGCAACATTACTCGCTATTAGATTATTAGAACAGGTTGGTGTTTATGAGGAAGACATTTACTCTGACATGATTGACGCATTAGATGAAGGTGAGTCAATTAAGCCAATGCCAATCGCAATATTAACATAAATACTAGAAATATTTTGGAGTCCTTTTAAATGCCAATACAAACAGACAACAAATTAGCAATGTTGAGCGATGAAATATTAAAATACGTTACTGGCATTGGCTCCAAAGTTACAATGTATAATGAAGAGGGTGCAAATGAAATTGATGCTCTAAAAGCAAATCGATTCATTGATAAGAAAAACGATTATCAAATTTTTCTTGATTCAACAACTACTCCATCAACTGTTAGAGTTTATTTTGGTGCAAAAGCAGATGTATTAGACCCAAAAGAAGGTCAAATAAATTACGAAAGCCTAATAAACTTTTTACGAGAACGTAGTAGAACAGCACCATTTTATGATATCATTGTACGTAAATACGGAAAAGAAATACGGGAGAAAGATTTTTCTCGTATACCTAAAATTAAAAAAAGGGATAATGAAATGGCTCAGATGCAAGAAAGTATGGTAAAACCATATGGGTCTGCAAAGAAAAGTACACATGTTTTACAACCTGCAAAAATTCAGATTACACATACTAAAGAAATTGATGAAGAAAAAGTAGGTAGCAGATCACGAAATATTCAAGATATTATGATTGAAAATACAAGAGGCGAACGATTTTACATGCCAGTTAAAAATATGACGGCCGCAAGAGCAATGGCACGACATATTGGTAATGAAGGTTCACCATATGATGCTCAAGGACGACATATTATTTCCCTTGCAGAAGATATTAAAACTTTAAGAACTTTTGCCCGAGCCATGCAAAACGAAGGTTTAAATGAACATGCAAGTTTAATTTTAACTCGTGTAAGAGAACAAGTAGAAACTAATAAAAAACAACTAACACAAATCAAGTCAAGCAGATCATATAATAGTTATTTTGAAGATTGGGAACAGCCAGAACTTAAAATGGTTACAGAAGATCAATTGGATAATTTATATTCAGTATTTGGTTTAGAAGAACATGTTGAAGGCCCATGGGAAATTATTGCTCAATTGAGTGAAGATATTTTAGGAGGACTTGACATTGAAGAAGATTTAGTATATACTGAGAACTACAATATAGATAATATTAAATGGAACAAAGATGCAGAAATTAATGAAAACTTTGATCCAACAACCCAGTTTATTGTTTACAGTTCAAACATAACAGGTGATGATGATTTTAGGAAATCAATGCTAAATTTAAGTGAAAATTTTGAATCACTTAATGATGACCAAAAATCTCGTTTTATCAAAATTTGGAAAGGCGTTATTGAAAAAATGAAGCCAGCACCAAAGGGTGAAAATATGATGGAAACTGCATCAGCAACGTATGCAACTGATATCGAAAAACTCGCAAACGTAGACTTTTTTCAAATATAAGGAATATACCATGGCCTGGGAAAAAATAGTTAATAGTATGAAACAGTATCAAGACATTAT
>Ga0207989_1001576_pt1 | contig 11197 bp, 9 predicted proteins | sample ETNtaG_7_FD_185777 | JGI IMG/M metagenome (GOLD analysis project Ga0207989, IMG submission 185777) | Marine microbial and viral communities from oxygen minimum zone, Eastern Pacific Ocean - ETNP201406SV65 (SPAdes) (version 2) | ecosystem: Environmental > Aquatic > Marine > Oceanic ... | reverse complement strand
TAGTGCCGTGCCTCCTGCCGCTATACCGGAATTACGCAAAAAAGTTCTACGATCAACTGAGGCTCCTTTAAAACCTCCAGAGCTTACCTGCGTCTGTTTCTGATCTTCTACTTTTTTTCTAATCAATTTCATTGTTGTTTCTCCATTACTAAAATTCCTGTTGTTTGTTTGTTGACGTCTAGCAGCATTATGACCTGAACGTTAACCAGGCAAATACTTAGCAGTCCCAAAACCTAAAATGAAGTCGATTTATAATAAGCGGAAATATGCTCACTCATATGATATCCCTTTGAAGAGCTTTCATCTTTTCCTGGTGAAGCTTCGACTCGTTCCGGAGAAATCATCTTAGCTGCTGTGATTGCCACAGCTGCGCCTGAACCTGTAGCTACTACTCCTTTTAAAAAACCTCGTCGTCCGGTTGTTGTTTCCTTTTTACTCATTGCTTCCTCCGAAGTGGGGTATAAAATTAAAGTCTGTTTACATTGGCAGAATATACAGCAATTCAAAGACCAAGATTATTGGGAATATAATCTAAAATAATAACCAATATGACTAACGGATGTTGATATTAATGGAGAGCCCCTGCTAAAATGTCTCAGGCAGGACAGAATGTCCCACTTTGAACTATCGTAGTTCGGGATTAGTTTCGTAAGGTAAGGGTAATGATTAGGATGAATGCAGATAAAAAAGGAACGTTTTGTTCAGATTTTAGACAAGCATAGCGAGGTACTGTTTTTCAAAACGGTTAAACTCTGCACCTAATGTCCCGACTGACCGGTAAAAACAAGCATGTTCAGCTTTTTCCAGATCACTGTAAAAACGGTCAATCCAGGGTTCAATGTGGTTACGGAAAAAGTTGATAGCTTCATTCTCATTCAAATCCTCGGACAAAATCAGCATAGCCATCACTTCACAAAGCGCAGCAGCATGATCTTCCGGTTCATGGATTCCCTCCTGCCTTTCAAAGCCTAAACGCAGGAGATCCTCGCGTAGAACTCCCAGAGGCTTTTCCATCAAATATCCTGTCAGGTACCATGAACCGAATGGCACCAGTTCTCCCCGTCCCATACCAATAAAAAGGGCGTGATATTCCTCTTCCAATGCTTCCCGGTCAACACTTTTAGCTGCAAGTTTTAGCAAATTCAAGGCCTGACCTAGTTCACCTTTTCTACCTTTATTGTCTGAATTATCATTGGTTGCAGTTTCAATTGCATCCAGTTGCTCGAACAGAGTTTGATCAGGAACGCTGCGCAATAGCCTTGCTAATAAAGCATACATTCCACCGCGTAGTTGATTCTCTTCACTGATTTTCAAAGTGTCTCCTGATAATTTGATTATGATATTACTGTCAGAATTTCCTCTTAAGGCAATCCACAAATTTGCTTAATTAGCTTTGATGGCTTCGTATTAATTCCTAAACTAATTATTTGTCATCTCGAACGAGGAGAGGGATCATAATAATATTAGCAATTAACAAAATAGCTTTCTCGCTTTGCTCGATATGACACAGTTTATAGAAATTTTTAGAGACCGTTCCCTCTAAAACATGTCAATTACACGGCAGTCCTCACACATTTTCAGCCGGTCAATTGCGCCGGTTTCTGAAAACATGGAATGGCCTGCTAAACGACCGGTAATCATTTCTATCATGCTTGGAGTCGAAAACGCCTTTCCGCATTTGATGCAGCAAAATGGTTCTTCCTCTTTAAGTATATGAAGATCTTTTCTTAATTCAGGAGAAAGCAGAATCCTGCATTCAAGACTGACTATTTTTTCCGGACACGCAGATTCACACAATCCGCACTGCACACACAAATTCTCCTGAAAATTTAATCGTGGGTGTTCACCACCTGCAGTGAGAGCAGAGGTGGGACAGATTGAGGCACATGACAAACAAAGTGTGCATGATTTTAAGTTAATCTTAACCTGACCGAAAGATGAATCCGATGGTAATTCTATCATTTCCTGAGGTTCCGGAGAACACTCGTAGAGATGGTCAAGAGCATAAAACAAAGCCTTCCTTTTATCACTCAAGGCAAAATATGTAGCTTCAGCAATTTTAGGCATAGCTTTTGTTTTTTCCAGTAAAACGTCTGTCAGATCTGATTTTCTACCTATCCAGCTGATACAAGTTTCCGCAAATCCAAGTCCCTGCAAAATAAGCTGTGCTATTTTAATCTGCTTGTGGATCATATTTTCTACACTCTCCGGGATTAAATGAGAGTCAAGCAGCAGCACTTTCTTTGCACCAAAAGCAAGTGCTGAAAGCCAAATTTCCAAACCGACACTGCCTACTTCTTCGACTTCAATGGAGAGGATATTTCCGGGCAGAGAGTCAATAATATGTTTAATTCTCTCAGCACCTGCTTCTTCACCGTAGAATAAAAGCCATGGTTCTTCACCTCCGGAATTAAGAAATGCCGTCAGCAAAGTGCGAATCCGATTTGCCATATCTTCCGGACGCGGAAAAACATATTTGAGCGCACCTGTCGGACACACTGTGGCACAAACACCTCCACCCTGACAGAGATAATTATCAACATCTATTGCTTCTCCCTTAGAAGTAATGGCAAGGGTTGGACAAGCTTCCAGACAGCGCTGGCAACCTGTTCGTTCACTTTTGTTGTGAGCACAGATATTAGCATCGTATTGAATAAAAACTGGTTTTTCAAATTCTCCAATCTGTTCAGGCAAAACTTCAAGTGCCTTGCTCAAAAGAGTTTCATCGCCTTCAGGAGCACAATAACCGAGCGGTTTTGTGTCTGCACCTGACAATGAAGGTGTATTCAAATCAAGAATTAAATCAAAATTTTCACGATTGCTGTCCACCACCTGCGCAATGTTCATATTACCCTGTGGGGTTTCCAGCGTGACTGTGAAATTTCCTAGATATCCGCTTATTTTGACTTCTAGGTTTTGACTGTAAATCACTTTTATGCCGTCAAAATCTTCCTCATCTCCACGTCCAATACGCAAAACACTTGTCCTCAGCGGACTTTCTTTCAGACTTGTGAGTGCCTGCATGATTGGAGTTTCGTCCTTACCAATGATGAGTAGGTTTCCGCTCGACAACAGTGGGACCACTGAGGTTGGTTCTACTGAAACTTCTTCTACCGCAGCAAATGCTTTTTCACGTGCCTCCACATTTTCCTCCATTTCTCCCATTTCTTTCGCTCTCTTTTCCAATTTTGTTTTTTGTTTTAATTTCATTTCCTGAGTGATCACATTACCTAAAGGAGCAAAACTAGTATAATCCTCATCATAATCATCAAGTCCGTCAGTGATGTTAAATTCCGCACCTGAAAATAATTTTCGCAAAGCAAGTTTCCTGATCGACTCACTTACTTCCGGAGACATAAACTGTGTGTAATCAGATTCTGAGCCAAGGTCTTCCAACGCGGTCAGTTCAGACTCATCCGTAGTTTTGAGATCCGTCTCATTAAACTCTTTTCCTGTTTCGGTTTCTTGTACCTCTATAGACTCCGCATCTTTTTGTTCCACTTCCGGATTTTCTACTTCCATTTTTTCCTGCCGGACTTTTTCCAGACGTTCATCCCAGCGATTTGCGAGCTTTTGTTTTTTCACGCTTTTCTTTTACGTTTATATTTCTTTTCCGGAACATAATTTTCGAGCACAAAACCTTCTATCCAACGGTATATGTCTGGTGCCATTGCTGCTGAAAAAACCTGATCGTCACTTTCCTGATATGCATTTGCTTCATCAAAACTTGCTGTTACCACAAACGGTTCAGGCAGGTTCAAGACTTCATTTGCACGGCTGATTACAAAAATCAACGGATTATCAGACATTAAATTGTAGTAGTAACTTTCACATTCGTCTGCATACAAACCCAGCGGTAGTCCTGACCAAAGATACTGTTCTATATCTGCATCCGCAACAACACGTTCAAAGTGCTTTAACTCCGGATCATTACGACTGTCTATCATCACACCCAACGCTTTCCAGCTGGCATCAGTCCACGGATTATTGGTAATTTCCTGCCTTTGCATCATTACCGTCACCTGAAATTTGCTGTATTTTTCGGGGATATCTTGAAAATCATTCATAACATTTTGTATCAAATCCATTCACTTTTAGTAGGCAAACAAATTATCACAGAATTGTGCCTTAATCAATCAGACAGCCAATATTCAGCGAAAATACTATAGCAGAGCAATTCTGCAAATTCAAAAAAGCGGCTGAAGATGAGGAACACTTCTGTCAGGTAAACAAATTTAGACTAAAGGGAGAATCATTTTTTCAAAACAAAAAAAGCATTTGCACCAGTGCAGAAATTTGTCTGGTTCTGAAGATGATAAACAAAAACGATCGTTTTACCACCGATCATTTCCGCAAACTCAAAGCGCCACTCGTCGGTTTTTTGTTGAAATTCACGCTGAAGAACCTTAAATCTTTGCATTTCTCTGAGCAAAACATATGCTGCTGCAGGGTGCTGTTCCGACTCCAGAGAACTTCCGTAAATTCCGGATACTCTGTATGCGGTTTCTTGATTAACAGCTCTTTCACAAAGATTCTCCTGCTTCTCTGCTGATTCTGCTGCCTGGACAAAAGTTCCTACAAACAAACATAAAACCCTAAATAACAGTCGCATCATTCACTTCAATAAAATAGGGCTAACTTTCACCTTCTCGCCTGCCAACTCAATCTGATGAAATGAAGATTGTTGCCCTGGATGAAGCCGTGAGGTAGAAGAGGCAGAATTAAGCAGTAGCAGTTCCGGAGCAGAATCTCTGGATAGTCTATGCTGCCAGTTGCGGTGAATGTGTCCGTGCAGATACAGACGAATGTTTGGATGACGCAAAATCCAGTTCCGGACAGGTACAAGATTGTAGAGTTCGTGAAAATGATCCAACTCCCAGCCTTCAGGAAAAGTCAGTGGATAATGATTAACAACTATAAAACGCGTTTTTCCCGGAAAACTGCTCAGCAGGTTTTCAGTGGCCTGAATTGTACTGCGGCGTACTGTGCCCGAAGCAGTTGACCAGTCGTTCGGATGTGCACTGTCCCAACCTACAATTACCCAGTCCAAGTTTAATTTACGCACATGAATTTCTTCGTCTCCAAAGAATTCTCCAAAATATTGTTTGTAATAATCCTTGCCTCCGCTTTGCTTCACATAACGATCATGGTTTCCCGGAATTATGGTCACACGTTCCGGATCTTTTAGCAGAGGGGCCAGTGTCTCTCTTGCCAGTGAAAATTCTCGTTCCAGTGAAAGTTGAGCTAAATCTCCACTAATCACCAGATGATCCCATTTCATCTGGTTAATTTGCTCTACTAGCAATTTTGCTCTTTGCAGAGGGTATTGTCTGACACGGCGAAAAAACAAATTCCCCATTCCTAAAATTCTTTTAGACTTGCATTCTTGAAAATTTTGCGGATATGTGTGGAAATGCAGGTCAGAAATGTGTATGATGGTTGGGTTCATAAATGTTTATAAATCAGTTACGCCGGTCGTATAATAATTGGCTGTGAAGTCAGGCTTCCGGATTTATTTTTAGTTTTAGCCGTTTTGCAGAAAAAACTTTTTTGAGCAGAATGCCTTTTTATTGTCTTGTTCGCAAGCGTTCTTTTTAATACCGGGGCGCTGACTGGTTTTAATCAATCACTATCTCAGGAGAGGATTAATGGTCCTATTACTTTTTGCATCAGCGTTACTCGGTTTAGGAATAGCGCTTATTTATTATCTCAAAGTATCTAGAATTCCGCTAACACAGGGAATAGAAAACACAGAAGAAGCAGAAAAACTTACAAAAATTCACGGTGCAATTGCCAGAGGCGCAATGGCATTTCTAAAAGCCGAGTACAAGTACATGGTGTACTTCATGGCAGGATTTGGAATTTTGATCGCTCTGCTGATTGATGATCCGCACACACCGGATGTTAATGAAGGGCTTTACACCGCAATCTCATTTCTACTAGGTTGTGTTATTTCAATCCTGTCCGGATTCATCGGGATGCGGATTGCTACTATCGGCAATGCCCGAACAACAACTGCCGCAAAAAATTCCATTGCGGATGCATTTTATGTCGCGCTGAACTCCGGTGCGGTGATGGGTTTTGGCTTAGTCGGCCTGGCAGTTCTCGGACTTGTCGGCATTTACCTGGTGCTTGAGGCACTTCTCCCAGGAATCGAAAAACATATTTTGATGGAAGTCATGGCAGGTTTCGGACTTGGCGGTTCTTCCATCGCACTCTTCGCACGTGTCAGCGGTGGAATATTTACTAAAGCCGCAGACGTAGGTGCCGACCTTGTCGGCAAAGTTGAACAGGGTATTCCGGAAGATGACCCGCGAAATCCCGCTGTGATTGCGGATAATGTTGGAGACAACGTAGGTGATGTCGCCGGAATGGGAGCGGATTTATTTGGTTCCTGTGCAGAAAGTACTTGTGCTGCCTTAGTTATCGGCGCGGTTGCTTTTGCCACTAATCTGGAAGCACTTTTATTCCCCATCTTAATTTCCGCTGTCGGTATTCCTATCAGCCTTGCGACTATGTTCACTGCACGAGTGAAGGAAGAGAAGGATGTTGCACCGGCATTAAAACGATTGTTGATTATCGCAACAGCTCTCAGTGCAGTCGTAATGTATTTTGTTTCTATGTGGGCACTTCCGGAAAGCTTTGAAATCAGCGGTGAGCTTTATACAAATATGGATGTATTTCTGAGCTACTTAACCGGTGCAGTTGCAGGATTGCTGGTTGGTCTGCTGACCGAATACTATACTTCACATGATTTTAAACCGGTACAGGAAGTTGCAAAAGCCTCTGAAACAGGTGCTGCGACCAACATCATTTTCGGGCTTGCTCTAGGTTATCAAAGCGCCGCCGGTTCAATTCTGCTCCTGGCTGCCAGTATTTTTATCCCCTTCACACTTGCTGGAATGTACGGTGTCGCGGTTGCGGCAATCGGTATGTTGAGTACATTGGTGGTTGGTTTGACCATTGACGCTTATGGGCCGGTTGCTGATAATGCCGGTGGAATTGCCGAAATGACAGGCATGGGCGAAAGTATTCGTGACCGTACCGATGTGTTGGATTCCGCTGGGAATACCACTGCCGCAATCGGAAAAGGTTTCGCTATTGGATCTGCGATTCTGACTTCCCTTGCGCTTTTTTCCGCATTTTTAACACGGGCCGATCTTCTGGATCCTGAAGCAAATATCATGGACAGCATTAATCTTCTAGATCCACTGGTTTTAACAGGATTGTTTGTAGGCGCAATGCTGCCCTTCCTCTTTTCTGCAATGACCATGAAGTCGGTTGGAAAAGCTGCTTTTGATATGATTGAGGAAGTCCGCAGACAGTTCCGCACAATTCCAGGAATCATGGAAGGAACAGCAGAGCCGGATTATGAAAAATGTGTCGGAATATCCACAGAAGCAGCTCTACGCGAAATGATTGCTCCAGGAATCTTGATCATGGGGACACCGCTTTTGGTGGGTTTCCTGTTCGGAGTGCCTGCTGTAGCAGGTATTTTAGCAGGTTCTCTGGTTTCCGGAGGTGTACTTGCGATTGCATCTGCCAATTCCGGAGGAGCCTGGGACAATGCAAAGAAATACATTGAAAAAGGTAACCTCGGTGGCAAAGGAACAGAGACACATAAAGCGGCGGTTGTAGGCGACACAGTAGGCGATCCTTTCAAAGATACATCAGGACCATCATTAAATATCCTGGTTAAACTTTCGGCTATTCTCAGTTTGGTTTTTGTACCATTTTTTATTCAGTACGGCGGTTTGTTAACCGGCTGATTTTTCTTCCGGCGGACCTGCGGGTCCGCCAATCCGCACTGCTGTTTAACCCTCCTTCTGCTTTTTTTAAAAAATTTCTGTGTCAAATTCAAAGATTTATTTGGATCATAATGCAACTTCTCCATTATTGCCTGAGGTCTCGGCTGCAATGGCTGAGGTGGAACATTTAGCATTTGCCAATCCTTCAAGTCCGCATTGGGCAGGTCGTGACGCACGTATTTTACTTGAAGATTCTAGGGACAAACTAGCTCAAGCTTTGGGCACAAAACCTCAGGAAATATTCTTCACCAGTGGAGGTTCTGAAAGCAACAATACCGTCCTCCGGCAGTTATTAATGACTTCAGGAGAAAAGCATATAATCAGCTCCTCTGTCGAGCATCCTTCTGTACTGGAAACTTGCCGGATTCTTGCTGAACGACAAAATATTCAATTCACAGAACTGGCTGTTGATTCCTCCGGAACTCTAGCTCCGGATGATCTGAGCGCGGCGATCCGTCCGGAAACGGAATTAATTTCACTGATCAGTGCAAATAACGAAACTGGAAAACTTCAGTCAATTGAAGAATTAACTAAAATTACGCAGCAGCAAAAAATTCCTTTTCACACTGACCTCGTACAGGCATTTGGAAAAATCGAATGTGATTTAAGTACATCCGGTATTGATTATGCGACAGCGACTGCACATAAACTCGGCGGACCACGCGGGATTGGATTACTTTATGTCAGAGAGGGCACCCCATTCCAGTCACTGATCAGCGGTGGGAAACAGGAACGTGCACGACGGGCAGGCACTGAAAATGTGACACTGGCAGTAGGTTTTGCAAAAGCCGTTGAATGGTATCTTAAAAATCAGTCCAAACTCAACGAACAGTATTTTAAATACAGACAATCGGTTTTGGAGGAAATAGCAAAACTCGAGAAAATCTTCATTAACACCGATCTGGAAAATAGTTTACCTAACACGCTCAACTTTGGCTGTCATGGAATCAGTGCAGAAAGTTTGTTGATTTCTCTAGATATGGACGGAGTCGCAGTTTCAACCGGATCTGCCTGTTCTTCAGGTGCCATGGAAGCCAGTCACGTGCTCTTAGCCATGGGGATATCACGTGCCGAGGCAAAATCAAGTTTGCGTATCAGTTGGGGTTGGTCGACAAGTTCAGAAGACATTGATTATTTTTGCGCGCGTTTGACTCATCACATTCTGCGTTTACAGGCAAAAAATAAAACCGAAAATCCATGATCCAAATGTGTATTTCTGAGCAAAATATCATGAAATTTTTAAAACATATTTTGCTCGGAGCTTTGTCTGTCAGTCATATTTTTTTGCTGATCGGCAGTTGTGCCAATTCTCTGAATCAGCAAAATTATTTGGAGTGTAAACTAAAAATAGAACAGGACCGTCAAAAAGCAAGATCAGGTCAAGCCTACAGTTATAAATCACAGTCTTACGAAGAATGCCGTGCACCGGCAGTTTACCGTACTGCAGAAGATTAAACAGCGAAATATTGTTTCTTGATCGTCAAAGTATTTGCGTATTTTTCAAACTCTTGTTAGAGTTGGCGGTCATTAATAAACTTCATCGAGTCAGAAAAATAACTTTTTAACAGACTTGATTAAAAGACAATGAATTACAAAGGAATTAATATGAATAAACAATTCATCTCCGGATTAATTATTCTTGCTCTCGGAACGGTGTTTTCAATGAATGTCTTTGCAGAAGGAGACTTAACGCGTGGAGAAGCAAGTTACAAAGTCTGCGTAGCATGTCATGGTGAAAATGGAGGTGGCAGAAAGATCACAAATGCACCACGTATCGCAGGCCAACAATCCTGGTATTTAACGAGACAACTCAATAATTTCAGACACGGAATCCGCGGATCACACATTAAAGATATTCCCGGAATGCAAATGCGTCCGATGGCTTTGAGCCTCGTTACAGAGCAGGAAGTAGAAGATGTGGTTGCGTACATCGATACGCTGAACGGACGCGGAAAACACACAGGTGTTGCTGGAGATACCGAAGCCGGAAAATTGGCCTACGCGGTGTGTGTCAGCTGTCACGGTGCAAACGGTGAGGGAAATGAGGCATTGAACGCACCGAAAATTGCGGGACTTCCGGACTGGTATGTTGAGAGGCAACTGAATAATTTCAAAAGCGGCATACGTGGAGTTGATGCCAAAGATGTTTACGGCCAACAGATGAGACCCATGGCAATGACTCTTGCCAGCGATGAAGCGGTTCGAAACGTAACAGCTTACATGGCATCTTTAAAAGGAATTTCTATAGAAAAACCAGTTGCAGCAAAATCAAGTAAAGTAGTAACTGTTGTGACAACTCCTGTAAGTGAACCTCTTTATGCACCATGTGCCTCTTGTCACGGTTCTGGAGGAGAAGGCAATCAAAAACTGGGAGCACCGCGTTTGGCTGGTCAAAACGACTGGTATATTGAAAGACAATTGCGTAACTGGCGTGACGGTATCCGTGGTACACATGCTGAAGATGTATACGGAATGCAGATGCGTCCAATGGCGATGACTCTGGCCAACGATGAAGCACTCAATAAAGTAGTAAGATTTATTGGTACACTTAATGGAACCCCTTTGAAACCGACGATTAATGGAAACGCCGAAGCAGGAAAAACAAGTTATATGACTTGTATAGCATGTCACGGTGCAGAAGGAGAGGGTAACAAAGCTCTGAACGCACCAAAAATTGCGGGACTGCCTGATTGGTATATTGCACGGCAACTACACAGTTTCAAAAAAGGACTCCGCGGCAGCCACAAAAAAGACATTTATGGAATGCAGATGCGACCAATGGCAATGACTCTGGCAAATGATGAAGCTATTGATAATGTTGCCTCATACATTTCCACTTTCTCCGCAGGAGTTTCTTCTGCTTCTACTGAAAGTGTTGAAGCAGCACCAGCTTCAACAGTAGCAGTTAATGTTTCAGGATCTGCCGAAAAAGGAAAAACTTCATACGCGGTTTGCGTATCCTGTCACGGGGTGGACGGTGCAGGAAACAAAGCACTGAACGCACCAAGAATTTCCGGACAACAGGAATGGTACGTTGCACGCCAATTAGCTAATTTTAAAGTGGGAATCCGCGGTTCACACAAGGAGGATGTTTACGGTCAGCAAATGCGTCCCATGGCCATGATCCTGGCTAATGAACAGGCGGTTGCTGATGTAGCAGCATATACGAATACGCTGAACAGTGCGCCTGCCGCTTCAACAGTACAAGGTGATGCAGCAGCAGGAAAAGCCGTTTATGGTGTCTGCGCATCCTGTCACGGTACAAATGGTGAGGGCAACAAAGCGTTGAATTCTCCTGCTATTGCCGGCCAGCATGACTGGTATATTGTGAGACAGCTCCAAAATTTTAAAAAGGGGATTCGCGGTAGTGATGCCGGTGATACTTATGG
>Ga0207989_1001575_pt1 | contig 11200 bp, 6 predicted proteins | sample ETNtaG_7_FD_185777 | JGI IMG/M metagenome (GOLD analysis project Ga0207989, IMG submission 185777) | Marine microbial and viral communities from oxygen minimum zone, Eastern Pacific Ocean - ETNP201406SV65 (SPAdes) (version 2) | ecosystem: Environmental > Aquatic > Marine > Oceanic ... | reverse complement strand
CCTCATCTCCTATTCCATTTGTGGAATAAGTTAGGTCCGTATAAGAGACACCCTGGTACTGATCATTCTGAAAGTTTTCATTAAAAGTAAGGCTGGTTCCATTGATTGCAACATCTGGCGTCTCACAAGGAAGTACCTGCTCAATTGTCCAATACACATAGGTGGAATCTTCCACAGGATTATAATGGCGGTCATACACAAGTGCCGCACACTGTACACGATATAATCCTCCACCGATTGCTTCGGTACTAGAAGGGTCCCACTCAGCTTCAATATAATATGGAGGTCCTGTTACAATAATGACAGGAACAGCCACAGCTGAAAACTCTATACCATCACACTCAACAATAGAGGTAATACGAACCGGTCCCGGGGCTGTCCCACTGTTCAATGAAACAGAAGCAATCCCGTTATTTGTATATGCAGAAACCGTATCATGTGAAGCGGCATTTTCCAAGTGAGCACCTTCAGGAATATTCGGTCCAAGTACAAATCGCACTTCGGTTGGAATATCAATAAGGACTCCATTGTCATCATATACTTCTGCTGAAATAATCGTAGATTCAATTCCTCCACCACCAGCAATCATAATTTCACCTACCGCAGATGGTGGAATTGTGACATAGGCACACGTCTCAAACGTTGTATCTTCAATGGAGATATTAAGTGTATTGGATGAGATTGTCTCATCAATTCCGGGGTGAGAAAAATGCGCAGTGATGTTTGAGATTCCTATCTCATCTGGATTGCCAAGATCTTGAAAATATACTGTATCCGTCCCAGTTGTATCGGTTTCGCCAAATGAAGAAATAAATCCCAAGGTCGCATCATACGTCAACTGAGCTTGTCTTACCGGATTGGATAGCCCGTTTAAAAGACGGGCAACAATCGTAGCTTTTGTTACACCAGCATCCAATTGAATAACATCTGTGTCAGTTGTTAAATATAGACTGTAGGGCCAGACATCATCTGTATCATACACATTAAATTGGACGGACTGATATTCCTCCCCCCCGTAAATAACTTTCACGGTCACACCTTCAAATGAAGGAGAACCTGGGATATCCACATGAGCAGTGCCATCATCAGTGAATAATGCCTGTACCTGGCCATTCCCGTTTGAGGACTGGTTAAGAAAATCTAAGGAACCTATATCATTACCATTTTCATCTGAAATAATAAAATTTAATAAGACTCCTGGAACAGACATCCCTCCTGTATCACTAACTGTAGCAATTAAGAGCGTATATGCAACATTACCCACAATATCTTCACCTACAATAAAAATATTCTCGTTTTCATCAACAGATACAGGGAGCTGTTCTAATGTTATGGAGTAATGAGTTGTGATAAAAACCTGGACAGAATCAACAATTTCTGGTGCCAGACCAGGGTGTACAAATCTGCACTGAATATCTGCCATCCCCACATCAGATTGATTCCCCTGATCACGAAAATCAGTAGATATATTTCCGGTAGAATCTGTAACTATTTCCGGTACTATAAATCCTTTATCAGACGAAAGATTGAGAGTCACACCAATCACGGGATAATTTAAACTATTCAAAAGCTCCCCAGTTACATTTGCCACGGTCTGCCCATTATCCAAAGTAATTTCATCCACATCGGTATTTAAACTTAATTGATAGGGCCATACAGTAGATTCCTCATACACACTGAATTGAACGTACTCGCTTTCTCCTGTATCATCACCAATAAACACTGTAACATTCACACCTTCAAAATCCTGTGTCCCCGACTGATCCTGATATGCCGTCTCATTATCTAAAAAGTAAGCATATACCTTTCCCGATCCATCGGTTGTGAAATTTGTTGTTTGAAAGCTCCCCACATCAATATCGTCCAATACATTTGCCATAAACACTAGCAATTGTCCCTCTACTGGATTGTCAGAAGGATCGGTGACCGTAGCAATGATTCGTGTTCGGGCATTATCTCCGGCGACATCTTCTCCAACAAGAACAGAGTTTCCACTGCCATTCATGGAAACAGAATACTTTTCCAACGCCAGGGAATAATTTGTGATGATAGAAACATATTCCATACCGGTGATTGTGGAGTCAAATCCAGGGTGGGTAAAACTGCCAGTGATGGTTGCCAATCCAACATCTGAGGGCTCACCTAAATCTCGGAAATTCAGACTATAATCACCGTTGGAGTCTGTGGTCACTTGAGGTGTGATATAACCTCTGTCCGATGAGAAAGATAGCGTTATTGCGCTCACAGCTGTATTTATCCCATTCAGTAATCTTCCTGAAATCACCGCTTCTGTTTGACCGTTATCCAAAATAATTTCATCCACATTGGTATTTAAACTTAATTGATAGGGCCATACATCTGACGGATCATACACACTGAATGTAACAGATTCACTTTCACCAGTTTCATCCCCGATAAATGCAGTGAGCGAGACACCCTCAAAATCTTCGGTCCCTAATTGATCTTCATAAGGAAATCCATTATCCAAAAAGTAGGCCCTTGCTTTTCCCTCATTATCTGTCACATAAGTTTCTGCGTCAAAAGAACCTACATCTGTCCCCCCTGTGCCTTCCGCACTAAACAAAATTGTCTGCCCAGAAACCACATTCCCTGCTTGATCAGTTACTGTGGCAACAATCCTGGTGCGAGAGTTTTCTCCGGCTACATCTTCTCCAACAAGAACAGGGTTTCCACTGCTGTTTAATGATACTGGATACGAATCCAATGTCATGCTATAATTTGTGACGATTGAAATAAACTCTACTTCTGTTATCGTTGTATCAAATCCAGGATGAGTAATTCTCCCGGTGATGGCTGCTAAACCAACATCAGAGGGCTCACCTAAATCATGAAATATTAAAGTATAGTCTCCATTGTTATCGGTTGTTACTTGAGAAACAAGATAACCACGGTCTGAAGAAAAAGATAAAATCACATTTGAAACTGGCTGAGATAAACCGTTGAGTAATGTACCATCTATTGTCGCAAAAGTTACACCGTTATCTAAAGTGATCTCATTTACATCTGTATTTAAACTTAGCTGATAGGGCCATATAGATTCGGTAAATACACTGAACTGGACTGAGTTATTTTCTCCCGTAATGTCCCCGATAGAAGCGGTACAGGTCACACCCTCAAAATCATCGGTTTCTCCTAAATCCTGGTACACTGTTTCATCATCATCAAAATATGCAAATACCTGCCCCAGTGAGTTAGTTATATTTGTAGTGGTTGTAATGGTTCCCACACTGCTCCCTTGCGCCTCCGCAGAAAAGATAATTTGTTCACCCTGTACCGGATTCCCAGAATCATCTGTGATGGTACCAATTAACCGAGTACTGGCCTTATCTCCCACGATATCTTCACCAACAATGATCCAATTTCCTACACTGTCCTGAGAAACCGGATAGTGAGAGAGGCTAATATTATAGTTGGTTCCAATCAATATCTGTGTTGAATCTAACTTGGTTCCATTTAGTCCTTCGTGAAAATAGTGAGCTGTGATGGTAGCTAAGCCAAGCTCATCATTGTGATTAAATACAACTGTCCCCCTTCCTAATTCATCGGTAACTACCGAATATTCCCTCTGCTGAGCGTCACCGAAAGAACCGATATCTGTGGTTAAATCCACCGGAACGAATTTTACTGGATTACTTATTTTATTGTAAACATAGATCGTTAATGTAGATGACTGAGGAGTGGTGGTTTTAAAAATCTGGTTTATACTGGGTGAAATAGAGATAGAATAGGGCCACACCAATGTATCGGGATAAACATCAATAAGTGCCTGTACGGACACCTCTATATTTTTAGAGTATTCTGCTTTTAGTAGCGCTTTGGATTCACCAAAAGCTGCCACATCTCCAGGATCTCCGAAAAGAGCGGTTACAGTTCCATTTTCATCCGTATAACCTGACTGAGGAACCATCTGTCCGTAGGGAGAATTATCTTTTTTGGAAGAAAAAGATACTAAGGCACCCTCAACCGCTTGATCTTCGTTGTCCTTCAGTGTGGCAGAAACACGTGTGCTAACAATATCACCTAAAATATCCTCACCTACATTTTCACCAGAGATATCATCTCCCGCTACAGGTTGAGCTATCATGGTCATCGTATAATTGGATGAGCTATCTTCGGTGGGTGTTCTTTCATCACAACTTAACTGTAAAATTGTAATACCAATAAGGAAAATGATTGGACCAGCTTTTAATGTTTTCATAATTTACTCCTCGGAATTTTCCTCTTTGGCTTGACCCTCATCCCCCTTAAAAAATATTGAATTTTCAATTTCAATCATCTCTTCACTTTTTGGAATCCCACTGATAGCATCTACTACGACAGATGGCTTTATTTGAATGATCAGATCGGTTTTTCTGTCTACAATATCTGTACTGGTGAACAGTTTTTTTCCTAACCATGGGATTCTATGAAGGAGAGGGAATTTGTAAACAGTATTTTTTTTGTCCTTGCTAATTAATCCTCCCAGTACGATGGTCTCTCCATCCCGCACACGGATTGTTGTAGATGATGACCTGCTTTTCACTCTAGGAATATTTCTATTAGGGCCAATAAATTCAAAAATAGAAGCGACCTCCGGTTCCACACGAACAGTGATATCTCCATCAGTGTTAACTGTTGGTAAAACCGTCAACTTTATCCCTACTTCCTCTCGCTGAACCTGAACCTGACCTCCAACACCACCTGAACTCAGAATATAGGGCACAATGTCCACCATTTTTATTGTTGCTTCCCTTCCATTTAACGTGACCAACTTTGAATCCGCCAAAATATCGGCCTTATTATCTTTTAATAACATATCCAGTGTTATATCTAACGCTGTCATTTGGCGACTAAATCTAGGGCCCCCATCACTTGCACCTAACCTCTGAAAATACATTTGAGATGGTTTTAGATCTGCAGGTAAAGGGGAAAACTGCTCGGATACTGTTCCATCTCCTCCTTCAGATTGAGTAATCCCAGGGACAAGGCTTCCTGCACCTGCAAAAGGAGGAGAGGCATTCTCTGCAAGTATCGTTGTATATTTAGCTAATCTTGACCAATCAACTCCCAATTTCTCGTCTTGATCCATAGATACTTCAATAAGCCTGGTCTCCAATAAAATTTGAATTGCAGGCACATCAATCACCTTTACAACCTCCTCTATTTCCGCTATTTTTTTCGGTGATGCATTCACCAATAATTTGTTTCCTGATACATCAACCTGAATCTGATTAGTTAAGTCCTGCAACAAGGTTTTTACTTCCAGCGCATCAGAATATTTCAGATCAATAACGTGAGATGTAATTCCCACCTCTTTCTCCAATTTTTTTGGTTCAGCTATCAAAAATGAGTTTCCTACAATTTCATAGCTCAAACCAACAGATCGAACAACAAGATTGATCGCCTGTTCAATGGGTACTTCATCCAAGTGAATAGAGATTTTATCCTGACGATTCACGTTTGGATCCGTAACAATATTGTAGCCACTTTCCTTGGCAAGAACAGATAAGATGCCCGGCAAGAATGCCTCTTCAGCATGAACGGAGACCAAAGTGGGAGTTTTCCCTTCCTGAGCAGAAATCGTTTTGGCATCCTGTGCCAATAAAAATGAGATTAATAATAAACAGCTGACTGTAAAATGTTTCATTTATCACCTAATTTAGTTTGTTGGTCATCCAGAGGAGGTGTCTCAACATCATAAAATACATCTTTCCCCTGTTTCTCAACGGTTATTCCAAATTTTCTTATATCTTTTACCCTACCACCGGCAATGGAATCTCCTTCCACTACATTAAAATTTTGCCCCTTGAAATAAATACCTGCATATTTTACTTTTCCGTTAATAACGTGGGTGACTTTTATCTTTGATGTGCGCTTCCCACTGACACGTTTTCCGCTGGCATCTGTTAAATAAACAACATTTGTGAGTCTCATGGGCTCTTTTTCAAGTGAAAACTTATAATCCAATCGATATCTCAGTCTATCCTCAAGAAATCCTATTACATTCTCCAGCTCTTTATCCGTACCAATGTTTGTGTTTTGGGCACGCACCACTGCGTTTTGCCATTTCTTGCGCATAGGATATAATTTCAGGCTGGCAAATAAACATGATATCAATGCCAAGATTATAATGATGACCCAAACAGTATTTGAACGGTCATTCATGAAATATTTTTTACTTTTGATTTAATCAAAGTCAGAGTGGAAATATGCAAATCAATTTCTTGTTTCATTAACTCATTTTCTTCTACACGATTTTTTATACGTTCTATACCATTTTTTATAGATAATTCATTTATTGCAATGAGACGTGGAGATTTTTCCATTTCAGCCAAAAACTTCCCTAAATTTTCAAAACTGCATTTTACGGTCATTTCATAAGGAGAACTATAATAGTTACCCACTTTTTCCCGTGGTCTAGGTCTTATTTGTTTTATGATAATATCATTTTTTGTCATCATATCCGTCAATGATTTCAGGAAGGGTAGCGAAGAGTCCTCTGCCAGAGAATCTGCAACTGACAACGCTAAATTTTCTGAGAACAATGTATACACCTGATCCAGTTTTTCTGCTAATATTTTTGCACTGATATATTGTTCATTTAATTCAGTTTGTTTTAGTTCCAATTGCCTCAGAGACAGTGGTTTATTACCAATTGCAAATTTGATGCTAATCCAAAAAGTAAGCGTCAGAAACACCGTGAGCCCAAACAGAAGGGAATTACGATTCATTGTTACGACTCTCCTCTTGGAGAGACCATTATTGGGTCTTTGCTTGGTGCTAGATCCTCTTGTAAAGATATTTTTGCATTTTGCGATGCATATTTGAGATTCCGGATCTGTTTTGAAATAGGTGGAATAGTTGCCAAGGGAGCTTCCAACTCAAATGCCACAATATCCTGCCCTCTCACATTAATTAGTGAATGATTCATAAGCCTTAAACGCGTAAAATGACTTGAAAAATCGTTGTTTGATTTCAATACATGAATAAAACGTTCCACCTGTTCAAAATCTTTTTGCCCGCGGTATGTAGTGGCAATACCCTTAATTAATAGTTTTTTCTTTTTATAATGAAGTTCTGTCAGCGACATATCTTCGGGGGTCATTTCCCCTAGTTTTTCAAGATTTTCAGCCCAAAGAAACCGGTTATTTTCCAAATTTGCCAATGTCATGATATCCTGCTTTGAGAGATTTTTTCCTTTTTCACGTAATAAACTAATCTCTTCTTTTATTTGATCAATCTCTATATTTTTCTGATTGATAAGACTATTATAATTAAAACCGATGTACCAGGTTAAGCCATTCACTCCAAATAATAAACTCACCAATAATCCAAATATTGACCATCGAATTCTCTCCTTATTTCTGATAGCTAAAGATTCAGATGTCTCTCTCTTATTTAGATTAATAAGAATCATTTTTTTCATATTTGGTTACAGCCTCTAATTGCAAGACCCGATGCAATAGCATATTGTGATGGATTCCCTTCTATCAAATCCTCTTTTGCTTCCATCCCCAAAAATGGGTTAAAGACTACTGTATCCACTTGCAGTCGTTCCTGAATCAAAGCATCCAACCCTAGAGTGGAACTTCCTCCTCCTGAAAGATAAATTCCTGCAAAATGACTTTGGTTTGAAGATTTGGCATAAAATCGTAAAGTACGACGGATATCTTCAACAAAGTTTTCTAGAGCAGATCGATCGGTAACAGCAATAATTCCTTGAGCCTCTTCAGTTTTTTTAAACGCTTCTACTCCTAATGAAATTAATTCAGTTTGTGCTGTTAAGTAATCAAGAGATTTGCGTGTAGAGATGTCCTTTACTAGCTCATGTATACCAATGGGGAGGTCCCTCGTAAAAAACATCTCCTGGTTTCCCCATACAATTATTGAAGAGGTAACAGCTCCGATATCCAATAGCACAACCGCACCTTCATCAGGCAAACTGTGAGTTGCAAGAAATGAATTCATGACTGCCACCGGGTCGACATCAACAATACCTGGCTTTATACCGGAATCTTTTATCATATCTAAATGACTGGTCAACACTCTCTTTGTACACGCAATTAATCCAACATCAATTTTATCAACCTCTTTTCTGTTTGGACCCAGTATTTGGTAATCAATTACCGCATCGGTACCATCCATAGGAATATGTTTTCTGGCTTCAAAATTCATGGACGAATCCAACTCATTTTTATCCATCTCCATGGTAGTGATTTGCTTTACAGATGCATTGGTGCCACTGATTCCGGTAACCAGATTTTTTAACCGTTTTGGTTTTATTCCATTTTGACGAAGTAATTCTTTTATGGCAATCACCCTGATAGGTAAATCGACTTTTTCAGGATCAAAGGGTCGGTTTTGGTCAGGAATGAGCCGTTGGGTGGCTTTTACTACTTTATACCCGGTCTTGCTTTTTTCCAGAGCTACCAGCTTCACTACCTGTCTTCCTATGTCAAGTCCTATATACAAAGATTACTTTTTCCTTTTACTTAAGAACAATCCATTAAGATCAAATTTGAAACAGTTTTCATCACTCTCCTGCAACCAAACCATAGGATTTTAATCTCAATACAATTGCTCCGTCAACCGTACTTTGGTCTGGGTAATACGGTGGCGGTTTATCGATCAAGTTATAGTCGTAATTATAATTTTTATTATATCCTATATCATCGGATGTATAGCAGTCTCCACCTGGAATAGGATTCGAACAGGGCGAGTTCCTCATCATATAACCTCTTTCCTGCTGTACAATGGATCCCCAAAGATTAACAAAACCCCTATAATCAATATTATTGGTATAATTCCCGCCAGAAGTTTCTGGTAAAACCGGATTTCGATGCCCACCTCTCCCGTCACCCAAGGAAAACCATGGCTGACCCGCGTTTGGGATTGCACAGGATGGGCACAGAGTAGAGTTTACCGAGTTCTGCCAATAGTGTGATATAAAAGCTCCATGAAGCGCCATTATTGCGCCATTAATAACAACATTTATACCTTGATATCTGTTTCTTGCCCCATTTTCTCTTGTATTGGCGAGAATAACATTACCTCCAGCAACTAAACCCAGTACATTATTTGTACCACCATTATCAGGATGAATCACTGCACCGCTTGAGTAAGAATCTTCATACCTGAGGTCACCAATGATCCATATATTTCCCCATATTTGCTCATATATGGGTGAGCCGAGAGTGCTGTCATGTCGGCGATACTCAACCGAGTCATCAGTAACAACTGTGTACTGACCATTGATGGTACCATGAACCAATGCGGGACCACCCTTAACATAGATGACCTCAGGACCTGTGTAGGAATAAAAGGTGCGGTCCGAATATACATAAGATCTATCGGTTTCCTCTTCCTTGCAATCTTCAGGATCATAGCGATCATCACAGAGCCAATAACGGTAATCAAAATGGTGAAATCCCCGTGTGCTGCACATGGTTTGACCATCATCTGCGTGATTGTGAAAAAACTCAAAAGCATTAAAGGGAACGTTCACATTTAGTTCTCCCTCTCCTCCAATTCCTCTCAATGTTACTGCTTCATCATTAATAAAACCAATATCTGAGGTGTACACAATAGGTTCATCAGTATTAACTTGAAAAATCCAAGAACCAAAAGTCATAGTGGTGGACAATAGCTCAAATGAAACCATTTTATCACTCTCCTGAGATTCAATTTCAATTTGGTCACCTGGACTAAAATTTGCTAATAATGAGCTTACATTATTACCATCAATATCCCTATTACTGATCCATACCTGTAAAGCATTGTCATATTCCTCTCCAGATACATAAGCATCTGTAAGATACCCTCCATCTTCATCAAAACGGATTAACCTGAGAGAGTTAGTTTCAACTGGAGGAAATCCAGCAGGCCCATCATTAAAATCATATAAAAAGTCAATTTCAGGTGGTGCGGCAGCGACCGGGGGAATGAGATACCACCACTGGGTAGCGTAATATCCTCCTGTCTCTGCAAACTCTATCTCTGTCATTATGAGTGTGTCTTTTCTGTTCGGAACAAATGTGATTAAATCATCCGCAGTAAATGTTCGCTTGGCATTAGCACGTAAAATATTCGCCGAATTATCAGGAGGATATGTAATAGCGCTAACGGTGTCAATGATGGATTCTCCATCTTCATCCACCATTTCATTCAAGCAAGACGAATCCCCTTCATAAGAAATTGGCTCGGTCACTGATAAAGTCCCTGTAAATTCAGGGCACCCATAATTGCTGAAAGTCACTGTCGGGCTGTTGGTATGCACTCTCCCTTCCAAGACATCCGAATCTCCAAAACTCACATATGCTCCTGCATTTGGCCCAAAGGGTTCTTCATCATTGGTAAAATACATGAACTCTTCAAAGCCAATAGGTGTCATTATGAGTGACGCGGTACGCTCCACCGTCACATCTTTCCCATTTGGAGTTAAATAGGATACTTCTCCTGTACTCAGTCCATAAAACTCTTTGTGGGTTGAATTCTCCTCTAATTGAGTACCACAAAATACATTTTTATATTTACCCAGAGAATTTCCTTGCGTATCTTCACCAAAATTTACACCTGTTTCTCCAACCAATGTTGTGTCCGCTCCCTCTAGGTAGGGTAGATAATCAGCTGCCTCTTTGTTCAATCCAGCTTCAGCAATATACTGAGCTGTAGTCTCAGCGAATCTGAATCTTTCCTGGGAATTTATTGTTAAATTGTTTCCCAAATATGCTACGGTAATAAGCATACTCACAAACGCAAATATCATAGCTAATGGTGCAACAGCTCCTGATGAATATCGGATTTTCATCAGTTGACCTGCGCCAAGTATTCGTTAGCAATAAAAATATTTCTTTTAAAGTGAAATTCTTCCTTCTCCACATTCATATTTGGGTTTACTTTTGGGTCCATTGAAAGTACTAAGTCTATGTAGCGAATTGATCGTTTGACCTTGCTCAAGGATGGCCTGTTCGGCGGTTCCGTCTCCTGATAAGATGTGAAGTTTTCTAATTTCACTAAAAACTGATTGTTCTCTCTTGATTCACCATTCGATGGAAAACGCAAGGTTCCATCTAACAATGGATCATTATTTATCAGAATTCCTTCTTCATCATTTGCCTGAATAATATGAGAGGGAGTGGACTGACTGGCATCCTCCCAAAGATCAATTTTTGCAAACCCTAACAAACTGCTGAACTGAACT
>Ga0207989_1001573_pt1 | contig 11203 bp, 12 predicted proteins | sample ETNtaG_7_FD_185777 | JGI IMG/M metagenome (GOLD analysis project Ga0207989, IMG submission 185777) | Marine microbial and viral communities from oxygen minimum zone, Eastern Pacific Ocean - ETNP201406SV65 (SPAdes) (version 2) | ecosystem: Environmental > Aquatic > Marine > Oceanic ... | reverse complement strand
ATGTTCCTGGCTGGTATGTTTCTGACCCAAAGTTTTCAGTAACTGAACATTCCTATGGACAGTCAGGTGAAGAATATTCAAGATACACTGCAGAATTTTCAGTTGAACGTTCCTCATTGGGTTCTTTCCTTAAAATTATTTTTCCAGTATTGATTGTTTTGACAATCTCTTTTATTGCATATATTATTCCTGAAAACTTTGAAGTTAGTGCTGCATTAGCTTTACTTCCATTAATTGCAGTTGTATTTTTACACATTAATGCATTGGATCAACTTCCGGCACTTGGTTATCTCACAATATATGATAAGATGATGATTCTAGTTTATGCACTAATTGCAAACAATGTAATTTCTACAGGACGAGAAATTAGATACCATGTGTATCATGGTGAACAGCTTTCTAGAAAAATCAATCAATTTCATTTGAAATTATCTCCAGTTCTTGGTTTGACATTGGGTATTTTGTTATTTTTTGTGTTTTGATAAATTTGTTATCTGAAAATAAATTTAAGGAAATTCTTCTTCTTTCCATGATTCTTGTACTTCCATTTTTTTTATTTTCTGATGTATTTGCAGTAGATCCTGCAAACATTTTACCAGTTGATGCTGAAACTGATGGAGAAAATGGATTTACTAAATTAGATGGTGCAAGAGGAGTTGACACCTTTACTGTTGATTCTAGCACCTACGCTATTGTTACGTCATTTGGTGATGACGGCATACAAGTAATTGACATTAGTAATCCTGCAAACATTTTACCAGTTGATGCTGAAACTGATGGAGAAAATGGATTTACTAAATTAGATGGTGCATATGCAGTTGACACCTTTACTGTTGATTCTAGCACCTACGCTATTGTCACATCAAATAATGATGACGGCATACAAGTAATTGACATTAGTAATCCTGCAAACATTTTACCAGTTGATGCTGAAACTGATGGAGAAAATGGATTTACTGAGTTGTATTATGCATATGCAGTTGACACCTTTACTGTTGATTCTAGCACCTACGCTATTGTTACGTCATTTGGTGCTGATGGCATACAAATGATTCAACTTTCTGATGCTTCAGACTATTTCCCAAATGATTTATTCTTAGAAAAACAATCCTTTGAATCCGGACAAAAATTTAGTGAGGGAACCCATTTTGCAGATTCCCAATCTTTTTCAGATTCAATGATATTTGACAAATATCAACACTTTGGTGATGATACTGATTTTACAGATGCTCTCCAGATATTCAAAGAGGGAACTACATTTGGTGATGGAACAAAGTTCAACTCAGATGGTTCCCAATCAATTCCAAAAGACAGCATTCTATCTTTTGGTGTGATGCTTGAAGACTTTACTTGTGTTACAGTAGATTGCATGCCTGATGATTCAAACAAGTTCTTGTCTCCTGGAGAATTACTCCCAACAGGTATTGATCCTGCACCTTCATACTCTAGCATATCAAGTAACAACAATTCTTTTTCAGTTGATGGGTTGGGATTAGTGATGACTTTTGAGAATGTAATTGTTGATGGTACTATCAAGACAGACTTGTATGACCCTGCAAATATTCCATCTAGTACAGTTTCTGAAGAGGGTATTGCAACAATTAGTACGAATATTGGAATAGTGAATACTATTGGAAGTGTAATTGATTTGTCTACAGAAACTGCAGAGATTTCAGGAGAAATTACTATCACACTACCTTATCTTGAATCAAATATTCCTGCAGGAATAACAGAATCAGACCTAGTTGTATTGCACTATATCGATAATGTATGGGTAACTGAAAGTAACTGTACTGTAGATTCTACAAATAATTCCATTACATGTACTGTAACTAATTTATCTCCATTTAGTGTTGGCTCAAAATCTGGAAGTTCTGGTGCAACATCTACAGGAAGTTCTAATGCCCATTGTAATTCAAATGGGTTTAGTGTAGATGATTCATTAAGAGTATATGAAATAAATTATGATTTATGTTATGATAAAAAAATCCAAGTTTTATCACAATCCACATGCGGTCCCGTTTCTTACAAAATAATTATAGATGATCAAATTAGAATGGGAGAACTTTCAATTCAACAACCTCGTATACGAGAAAATATTCTTATTCATACGTTAAATATTACAGAAATTGCAGATTCATTTCGTATAACTCTAGAAAATGAACAAAACTATTTTGAAAAGTTGTTTATTCCTGAAAAATTACATGATACCGTAACACAATGTACTGGAACAATTCAGATTTATTCTGATTCTGCATTTTCTTCTGAACAACAAAATACTGTTACTACCGAATTCCCGCAAGTCCCATCTTGGATAAAAAACAATGCTGGTTGGTGGGCAGATGGTGTAATTGATGATTCTTCTTTTGTTCAGGGAATTCAATACCTGATTAAAGAAGATATTATTACAATTCCTGATTTGCCAAAATCTATCAATACTGGTGGAACTGTGCCTGAATGGATAAAAAACAATGCTGGTTGGTGGGCAGATGATTTACTTGATGATGACACTTTTGTAAATGGAATCAAATTTTTGGTAGAAAAAGGAATTATTGTAATTGATGTGGATGTCTCTGGTGAGAATGTCTCTGGTGAGGAGTTTACAATAACTCCCTCTAATGGTTCACGCAGACCTGGATGTGATCGAATAGATGAATACGGATGTTATGCTCCGGGAGTTACAACTATGAGTGTTGGAGATACTGTGATATTTTCAAATACTGATAATTTGCCACATACATTTACTGCAGGAACTCCTAGAATATATGACACTCCAAGTATTTTGAGTGAGGAATTTAATTCAGGAATGATCAACCCCGATTCTTCTTATGAATGGACTCCAACTAATTCAGGCAATGTTCCTTATTTCTGTGCAGTACATCCTTGGATGACTGGTTTAATTGTTATAAATTAGAACATATTTTCTAAATTAATAACAGAATCGTGGGATTACGTATCTGGTTAATCTTTGTAAATCCCAACTGTAATGAAAATTAAAACCAATAAACAAAGACTGTTTGTTTATTTTCTTTAAAAATTCAATACTTGAATTAACATATTACCTCTCTACAATGCGGTAACAAAAATGACATTATGATGTATCCGCCAAAAATAGTGATGCCAAGAGTTACTCCTAGTCCTAAGAGTAGCGTTTTTTTGTCATTTAATTGCATCATTATCAAATACCTCTAAAATTTTTAGCATAACAAGAAAATTAAGAATTTCTATAGATAGTTTTTGCAAACACGACTAAATCGATTTATTCTTCCATCTCACTCATTTGTGTTCTGAGCTTCGCCTCATTTCGCTTCCAAACATCTACCATCAAATTATGATAGGATAATTCCTTTTCAAGTTTTGCAGAATCTGGAGACTCTTTTACTTTTTTTTCTGATTGTGTTTTCATGTATTCATGGAATTGTATTTTTTCCAAAATTTCATTTAATTTTTTTTCCTGAAATTTTCTTATTTTATTTTTAAAAAAATCCAACTCTGAGTCATGTACTTTTTTGACTCAATTAAGCATGTTCCTGCCTATTACTCAGTATAAAATCAGTAGTTTTTTACATCCCTATGCGAATAGCATATTGCGTGATTCCAAAAATCGCGATTACCAAATCGGGTAATCAAACGCAATAATGAAGAACGGAATCTCTCCATTCTTCATGAGATTGGAAGATCCTCTTCAGTTCTTTCAATCTCACTTTTATCATGTATTAAAAATAATTTCTAGTATGTTATGTTGTAATTTTATTTGATTGATTAAATTCTGTTTGATTAATCTTGTAGTGTAGACTTAATTTAGAATCATATGTTTTCTTGTGATACTCCAACTGTTTTTTCAAATTAAGAATGTCTCGATGTTTTTGACGATATCTTTTGTTTTGTAATCGTCTCTGCTCTTTGTTGTCTCTTTTTAATTGATTTAGAAATTGTAAATTCATATTTTATTTGTAAAATTATTTCATTTAAAGGGGAATATTTTTTCATGATGTTTAGAATTTTTAATAATGATACTTGTTTTGATATTAGAACTACCCTATTTTTTTATTTTATTTGAGATATAATATTTTTTCATGATACTTAGAAAAATAAAAAAGAAAAAATTCTTTTAGAATTTAGTTGGGATGGATAGTTTTGATTTTGCCGTAATTGCTACAATGCTAATTATTGCAACAACTAATATCATCATGGCAATTGTTCCAAATTCTGGAATTACAAATGTGCCAATAACTTCAATTTCTTCTGTGCCTGCTTGGAATTCAACTGTGACTTCGTTTCCGTTAATTTCAACGTCATCCCATTCTTCTCCGTCAACTAGTACCATGAAGATACCTTCTTGAGTTGACTCTGAAGGTGTGAGAATTAGTGTTCCATCATCGTGTGCATCTAAACTGATGATAATTGAATTGTCATCTGTATTGATTGCTGCACCAGTTACCATTCCACCTGAAATATTATATGGTATACAGTTACCGTCTGCAGATACTTCGTTTGAAGCACAACCTAATGACGTTCCTATAACTTCAATTTCTTCTGCACCTGCTTGGAACATTACAGTAACTTTGTTTCCGTTAATTTCAACGTCATCCCATTCTTCTCCGTCAACTAGTACCATGAAGATACCGTGTAAAGTTGACTCTGAAGGTGTGAGAATTAGTATTCCATCACCATTTGCATCTAAACTGATGATAATTGAGTTATCATGGGTATTGATTGCTGCACCAGTTACCATTCCACCTGAAATATTATATGGTATACAGTTACCGTCTGCAGATACTTCAGTTGAACTACAGTCAACTGATGCATTAGCATCAGGTAATATGTTAACAGATGTAACAACAGACATTGTTGCAACTATAGCTAACATGAATACTAGAGATGTTTTACTCATGAAATCAAAATTATATTATTTCATTTAAAGGGGAATATTTTTTCATGATGATTAGAATTTTTAATAATGATACTTGTTTTGATATTAGAACTACCCTATTTTTTTATTTTATTTAAGATATAATATTTTTTCATGATACTTAGAATTTTTAAAAATGATATTTTTTAGGCACTAGAATTACCCCTTTGTATTTGTTAAATATCTTTAAGATTATTTTTTTTCTATGAATTTTTCCTTTTGCATCAATGTCTTTAAAATTGGTACATCTGACGATTGTACCAGTTTCGTTATTACCAAACTGATTAAAATTAAATAAAAAGATGGTAAAATATGAACGAATGTAAAGATAAAATCCTACAAACTGTTTTGAAACGACCAGTAACTATGATGCAGTTAACAACTTCTGTGAGTTGTGCCGCTGAAACTGTACAAAAATATATTCAAGAATTTGAAAAAGCAGGAAAAATTTCTTCTAAGAAAAGTAAATTCAAAATATTTTACAATCCAAAATTAGAATTAAAAAAAATTGAATTTTTTAAAATTATGTTAAACCCTACTGTTTCATCTGTTGTAAAAATAATGCTAGGCTCTTCAGAAATTACTCAGATAGAATTATCACAAATCAATCAAAAATCACTTCCTTCAATTTCTAGGGCATTATCACTGCTAGTATCAAATAACTTTGTAAAAATTAACTATTATACACCTGGAAAATCATGGTCAATTATAGATAAAGATCAAATCTTATCTTTTATGAGAGAAACTATCCAAATCTATATGATTCAAATTTATACAAATAGACAGGAAAAAGATTTCTTGTACTCTTATCAATTCAAACAAGGCTTAATAGTGTGAATAATTGAATTGATTTCGAACGTATGGCAGTAATTTGTAATACTTGTGGTCTTCCAGAAGACTTGTGTGCATGTGGTGAACTTGCCAAAGATAGTACTAAAATAATTATTAGATTAGAAACAAGGCGATTTAAGAAAAAAGGCACTATGATTGAGGGATTAGATCCTAAACTAAATAATTTAGAAACTGTTGCAAAAGATCTTAAAAACAAATACGCTTGTGGTGGAACTGCCAAAGAAGGTTATGTCTTTTTACAAGGAGATCATAGAGATTCAATCAAAGATACTTTGGTTGGGTTAGGGTTTGCTGAAGAAAGTATAGAACTTCATTAGTATAAATTGCAAAATTCAAAAAAATTAATTCAATCTATTGGTATTCCTTTTACTGCTTTACTATCTGTAGTTTTTGGATTACTTTTAATTTCATTTCCAATTGGACTTTTTGTTGTATTTGAAAGCAACATTGGTGGTGACATAAATTTTGATTTTCCTTTAACACACATAGAACTTTTTGAAGGGACGGCTCTATATCAAAATCCAATTGATATCAGCATTGGTGATGTCTTTGTAATTTTGTGGAGTTTTTATGCTGTTCTTTTTGTGATTTCGATACTGGGTCCAAAACATGGTTTTTTCAAATCAATGTCTTCAATTATTTCACTAGGAAAATTCGATTCAGAAAAAAATTACATGTTTGAAATTACAAAATGGTTTTCGATTTTAGTTTTAATTTCAACAATGATTAATTTTATTCAAGAAAAATTTGGAATTGAAACTGTCCCCCAACTAGGTGGAAATGATTTAATTCAGTTTTTTTATGTTAGTCTTGCCCCTTTAATTGAAGAATTTGGATTCCGATTCCTTCTGATTGGCATTCCTTTATTTGCACTTTATTCTAGGCGAACTTCTGTAAAATACTTCATTCGTTGTTTATGGAATCCTGATTCTTTAGATATTCACGATTCAACAAAAGCTATACTTTTGATTATTTTTGTGGGTGTTCTTTTTGGTTTTGCTCATATTGCTTTTGGTGAATCATGGAGTGAGGGGAAATTTGCTCAAGCTACTGCTGGTGGAATTATTTTAGGATGGGTTTATCTCAGATATGGTTTTGTTGCATCTCTTTTGATTCATTGGGCTACCAATTACTTTGTTTTTTCTTATGCAAATTTGATTTCTCAAATTAATTCCATTTCTATCATGGATGCATTTTCTCATTCTTTAATGGCATCACTGGAACTTTTATTGTTAATATCTGGTATTTTTTCAATTTCAATGTTGTTGATACGTAAATTTTATTCTAAGGAAAAATCTAGCTTAGAGATCTAATGCAACTTTCAAACCTTTGTATCTATTTCTTATAGTTACTTCGGTAACTCCTGCAGCTTCTGCCACGTCTCTTTGAGTTTTATTTTCGCCATTTGTCACACATGCTACATATAGTGCAGCAGCTGCCAACCCCATCGGATCTTTTCCTGCAGAAATTTTTTTCTCCTCAGCAGTTTGTAAAATTTTTGTTGCTTTTCGTTTTGTTTTTTCTGACAAGTTTGCTTTGCTGGCAATTCGTGAAATACATTTAACCGGATCAACTACTGGCATTTTCAAATTTAATTCTCTTAACAGTAAACGATAACATCTTGCAATATCTTTTCGTTTAATGTTACTTGCACCTCCAATATCTTTTAGTGTTCTTGGGGTTTCTGTGTCTCTACATGCTGCATACAGTGCAGATGCAATCAGTGCAGAAATTGAACGACCTCTAACTAGTCCTTTTTCTAAAGCTTTTCTGTAAATGTATGCTGCCTTTTCAATGACTGCATCTCCTACTGCAAGTTTATCTTTTAATCTGTCTAACTCACTAAATGCCTGTCTAAAGTTTCTGTCAACTGGTTCATGAACTTGACTTCTACTATCCCATGTTCTGAGTCTCTCAATTGTGCTTTTCATGGATGCTGATAATGGCTTTCCAGTTGCGTCTCTGTTTTGGGGATTGATGACTGTTGCTAATCCCATATCATGCATTGCAAGTGATGTTGGAACCCCTGCTCTACTTTTGTTTTCACCTTCATTTGAAAATGATCTCCATTCAGGTCCTGACTCTGATATTTTATCTGTTAATACAAATCCACACTTTCCACAAAAATTCTCCCCTGTACTGGCATCAGTTACAATCGAACCTTGTCCACATCTTGGACATCTGTCCTTTGGGTTTGTTATTTTGACCATTTTAATTTCTCCAAAAATATTTTTCTATAATATTTAACACTTTCCGAACCATTGCTTATAAGCTTGTTGATTGTTTTCTATTGAAAGAATAAATTTTGAAATCTATTTTTCACTGATCAATAATATTTTTTATTTTTTCAGCAATTTGTGGTTTATCATTTTGTTCGAGAAGAAATTCCAAATCTTCTTTGTTATCAACATCCCACATTATTCTTTTAACAAAAACCATTGCAACATTTAGTGTGTGTTCTTTTGCTGTATTCATATGAATTTTGTAACTGTCTTCATCGTAATGAGTTTCCATTAAATTAATTGGCATTCTTACAAGCGCGTTTGTTCCATCAAATCTCCTTGAGGGAACTATGATTGCAAAATTTGGAGGAGCAATGTAGTTTAACATAAAATCGATATCTTGAGTTTTAATGTATGGTATGTCTTGTGGAAAAACAATTGATGCATCAAAATTATTTTCTAATAGATATTTGTCTGCAAGTGCCACTGCACTGTTTACACTTTCTTCTTTTTCATCAATTATTATATGTGCATCAAATTTTTTTCCAATCTCTATTGCTTTTTGTTCTTTTGTAACAATTATTGTTTTTTCAATTTGAGGTGAAATTGATGTTGTATGTAAAATTTCTTCTAACATGATTTTACATAATTCTTCCACTTTTGGTGGAGATAAATCTAAACGTGTTTTTGCATTAGAGAAAGTCTTTACAGGAATAATTGCTGCTATTTTCAAATTATATGTGGACTTGTTTTAAGATAAAATTTGCTAATGCGTCTTCTGCAATTTTATTTTTCATAGTTATTTTTGTTTCAAAAACTTTCATATCTAAACTCTGAATTTTTGGAACTAGTGCTTTATCTTTAGTATCTACAATAATGTTAGAACAAACGTCTGAATACATTTTTGCTAATCCATATGCATTTGATTCTATTCCTGCAGCTTGCATATATTTTGCTGCAGGTCCGCTGATTGCATTTTCTCCAATTAATGGACTGATTGCCACCACTTTTCTTTTTATTTTTGATAATTCTTTTCTTATTCCTTTAATTTGTAACATTGGTCCAATTGATGTTAATGGATTTCCTGGTGCTAAAATAACTAACTCTGCATCATGGATTGCGTTGATTGCTTCAGGGTTTGGACGAGCTTTGTCTGAACCAATATATTGAATTCCTTCAACGGGATCCATTCCTCTATGTTTTACCCAATATTCTTGTAAATGTAATTCCCCTTTGTTTGTTGTAATTCTTGTTTCAATAGTGTTATCTGTTACTGGAATTATGTTTGCACTAACTGCAAATTTTTCACACATCCATTTTGTAATATCACTTAGATTTTTTCCATTTTTTAACATGTTTGTTCTAATTAGATGAGTTGCAGCATCTCTGTCCCCAATTCTGAACCATGTTTCTTCTCCAAAAACTTCCATCTGACGCAAAAAATTGAATGTGTCTTTTTTGATTCCCCATCCTTTTTCGCCATCTAGTAAATCTGCCAATCCATACACAATAGTGTCTATATCTGGACATACATAGAGTCCATAAAGCCAATAATTATCGCCAACATTACTGACTACGTTGACTTTGGATTCTTGAGATACAAAACCTCTAACTACTTTTACCGAACCTGTTCCTCCTGCTAAAACTGTAATCATATCATATTCCCTCTAAAACCACAAGTCTACATACCTTACTACATATTACTTTTTCAAAAATAAATTATCTTTGATAAGTTTGGATACGTTTATTACTGATTTTTTTAGATTTCGTTTGTGTCTAGATCTTTAGTCTTTACAATTTTACTGGCTGGACTTATTGTTGTAGGTACTAGTACTCCTGCATGGGCTGCTCAATTAGATGCAAGAGTAAATCCAAACTCTGATGAATCTCCATTTAAAATGACTTATCTAAAAACCGTTTTTATTGAATATCCAAATGGCGGAAACCTATTTGATGAATTACGAGGACATGAATGGACTGTAGAAGGTTCTGCTGATGCAACAAATCCTGGAGTTCAAACTCTTATTGCTGAATTAAACAAAACAATTGCTGCTGATGGAAGTCAAGCAAGAATTTCTGACTTGAATGTTAATTATGATTTTCATCTTAAGGCTCGAAATATCAATACCTCAGTTGACTATCGTGTGATTATTGAAGGAAGTATTTCTGATTATGTCATTACAAAAGACACTCAAAGAACACTTGTTGATTTAGGGTGGAGAGGTTTGTCTACTGATTCTGAAATAGTCATTAATGGTATAGAAATTAACATTCCAATTAACATACTAAGAGATCAAGAACCTGAAGTTTACACTTACTTTGCAGGAACTGAAATTGAAAATGTTCTAAATAGACCTTTGATTGATGCTGATTTTATTTTGGAACAACCACTTACCAATTGGCACTTTTTGTTTGATCCTACTGGAATTAACGCTGATGCCAGCACATTTGGATTAAGTGATGAAATTGCAGGATTTGTTGTATCTAATTGGACTATGGGTGAAAGTAGTCTTAGAGAAGGAAGACAAGTTGAAAAAGTCTTTGAAGCTCAAATCGTGTCTGATCAACCCTATATTGTTAGAAGTGTACAATCATCAGACCAAGCAACTCTTGCAGCAATTGGTTTTGGTGCATTAGATCATTTGGATGGTGTTGAAATTGCAGGTATGACTCCAACTCCTCCAGAAGGATACGCTACAACTTCTTCCGGTGAGTTTCCAGTAATGATTGTCTACGGAATGGCTGGAATGGCAGCTCTTGGTGGAATTGGATTTTTCATTTTCAGTAGTCGTTCACTCAAAAAATCACAGGCTGGTGAACAAGGCCAAACAGGAATTGATCCTACTCATCTTGTAGGTTATCAAACTAGTTCTTCATCTGGCGGTTATCAAACCAATAGAGGTGAAGCTCAATTAAAAGATGATAGTAATTATCAAAAAACACGAAGTTTGTATGATGATGTTTCACAAACCAGTACTGAACCACAACAGCAAAGTCCTCCCCAACAAACAACTGTTGAAGAAGCAGCATGTGGATGTGCCGCATCTGCAGAAATTGGTTCTGAATGTGATTGTGAAATGCACGGCTCTTGTCTTTGTGATGCTACTTGCAAATGTAATGCAAGTATCTGTAAAGATCAAGTAACTTCTATGAGTTAGTTTTTAAATTTTTTAAAAAAAAAAATTATGTGTGCTGGGAGTAACCCTCCTTCTGTTTT
>Ga0207989_1001565_pt1 | contig 11253 bp, 14 predicted proteins | sample ETNtaG_7_FD_185777 | JGI IMG/M metagenome (GOLD analysis project Ga0207989, IMG submission 185777) | Marine microbial and viral communities from oxygen minimum zone, Eastern Pacific Ocean - ETNP201406SV65 (SPAdes) (version 2) | ecosystem: Environmental > Aquatic > Marine > Oceanic ... | reverse complement strand
TGCTGAGATTTCAATTTTCCGGCTATGGCCCAGCGGGGTGAACGGCTGCGGACTCCCAATTCATCCTGATGGGAAAATGAGTTCACCTTGAAGACCACTCCATCAATATCATATTCTAATTCATTTCTGAATTTCTCCGCTTTTTCATAATACCCCATCAAAAAATCTACCCCTTTGCCAAACTCAATTTTAGGGTTTACCGGAAGCCCCCATTTTGGTAACATTTCTAATAGTTCTTTTTGACTTTGGAAAGTAACACCCTCTATTATGCCAGGTGCATAGCAGTAAATTCTGAGTGGACGATTTGCAGTTATTGATGAATCTAGCTGGCGCAGGCTTCCGGCAGCACAGTTACGGGGGTTTGCAAAGGCTTGTTCACCTTCTTCCAGCCGTTTATCATTCATTTTTTTGAAATCAGTATGAGTAATAAAGACCTCACCACGGACTTCCAGAATACGGGGAACAGGCACATTTTCGATTAAGGATAACGGAATGGCCCGAATGGTCTTCAAATTCTGGGTAATATTTTCTCCAGTGGTGCCATCTCCACGGGTGGAACCATGGGTGAACATCCCATTTTCGTATACCAACTCTACTGCCAGCCCATCTAACTTGGGCTCTGCTGCATATTCTATATCAGCCTCAAGACCTAAGCCCTTTTTTACCTGCGCATCAAATTCTTTAAGTTCATCTTTATTCATAGCATTTGCCAGAGAAAGCATTGGCAGCCTGTGATCTAGTGATTGAAATTCTGATAGTGGAGAGGCTCCAATTCTTTGAGTGGGAGAATCAGGGGCAATGAGCGTTGGGTTTTCATTTTCTAGTTTTTCCAGTTTCCGCATAAGCTCATCATATTCGCTATCTGAAACTACTGGATTATCCTGCACATAGTAGTGAATATTATGTTGGTTGATCTCCGACCGGAGAAGCTGGATTTGACGAAGGATGTCCATGACGGAAAATTAGGGTGATATGGATATTTTGACCTACAAATAAACTTTTTAAAAAAGCCGGAAAACAGATGTAATAGATTTTTGAATTATTAAAATAGTTAAAAAATAATTGAGAGATATTCAGGTAATTAAATAAAAATTATACCCTGTGAAATTCATTATTATTTTATTATTAACCACATTAATTAACAGTCAAACTATGGATATCAATATTTTAAATTCATTTCTATTTCATCCTCGAAAAGCCGCTGAATCACTTGGGGAAAATGATATGCTCATCCCTGTGAACGAAAATTCTAAAGTAGGCGTCCGGTTCCATTTGGTAAACCCCAAAGCGCCCAACATTTTATTTTTTCACGGCAACGGAGAAATTGCCCCAGAGTATGATGATATTGCCTCAGTTTATAATCAGAGAGAAATAAATTTTATTATTGCTGATTTTCGTGGATACGGATTTTCAACTGGTACGCCCAGTGCAGAAAATACCCAATCAGATGCACATATTATTTTAGATTTTTTACTTAAACACCTTGAAGAGAAAAATTATTCTGGACCACTGATTCTCATGGGGAGGTCATTGGGCTCAGTTTCTGTATTAGAATTATCACAGCGTTATCCTAAAGATTTTGCAGGGCTTATTATTGAAAGCGGATTTGCAGATGAAAAGCCCCTGTTTAAGCTAATTGGAATAACAGCAGATCAGGCAGGGTTTTCTAAAGAAGATGGATTTTTAAATGGGGAAAAGATAAAAAAATATATAGGACCGCTTCTTGTTATTCATGCAGAGGAAGACCATATAGTCCCCTTCAGCCAGGGGGAACTTTTGTATAATTTATGCCCCAGTGAAAATAAAAAACTTCTGCCTGTCCCCAATGCAAATCACAATAACATTTTGGGTGTAAGTTTTCAAAAATATTTCGAAGAGGTAACTCATTTTATTAAGACAATAAAAAAAGGATGACATCTTAAGATATCATCCTTTTCAATTGGTACTGAATTTGGTATCTATTTCGCTTTACGAAGCGGCTTTTTACCTTTTTCCCGTTTCTCCATATTTGGTTTAACAGCAGGCTTTGTCTTTTTTCTGTTTTCGCCATATTTTGTAAAAATAGCTTCCCGCCTTTCACCAAATTCATTTTTCATAGATTTTATTTCTGTTCGCCGCTCATCTTTTAATGTTTGAATTTTCTCTTCATATAAATCCCTAATTCGTTGTCTTTCTGTATCAAATTCCCTTCCTAAACTTTCTAATTCAGCACGAAGGTCTTCATTGGTAATGTTTGGGTTAATACGCATAAATTTATCTTTATCAACTGATTTATTCTCGCCATTTACGAGAGAAGCCAATAAAAGGAAACAGCTGCAAAGTATAGTTAATGTTGTCAATTTCATCGATTTGTCCTCCGTTTACATTTGTTTTATGAGGGAATAATATACTCCCCTCCTGATAATATATCCAAAGTGTAAAGGTGCAGCTTGTTCCCCAATATTTTGATGTTCTTCAGATAATATTAGGGAGCAAATTCACCATTGAGGTGTTTAAGTTTTTATATTATGGAAACAAATTAGAGAAAACATAAAAAGCATCCTTAAATTACAGATTATGATTCACCGCAAATATTTAAATTTCAGCACAGCTGTTTTTTTATTAATTGGCTCGTTCAGTTGGGCTCAGTTTATAGAAGTAAATGCGGAGCTGGATTTGCGCCGCATCAGTGAAGGAGACCGGCAATTATTTACAACCTTAGCAGAAGATATTGAAAATTATTTTTTAAACACTCAATTTTCAGCAACAACAAATGATTTAGAAATAACAGTTGATATTCGTCTGGTTTTAGAGTCGGTATCCCGGGGTGGGAGCCAGACGACGGTTAATGCCCAGGCAATATTCAGCAATAAAATGGATCAATATTTTTATGCAAAGGGGGTTCAATTTCCCTATTCAAAGGGGCGAAGAATGTTTTATACAACTGTTTTTGAACCATTAGCGTCATTCCTTGATTATTATGCATTTATGTTTATAGCCGCAGAAATGGACACATGGAAATACATGGGGGGGACATCATTTTTTAACCGAGCAATAGAAATTTCAGATTTAGGGAAGGATTCCGATTGGTCAACTGGCTGGGACGATCGCTGGAAGAAATCACGAAAAGTTAAAAGTAACCAGTATCTCCGGAGCATGCGTTTCAATTATTTTAAGGCATGGGATGCCTTGTATGCAGAAGATGTGGATATGACAATTGTTAATACTGCCGTGAATACTTTTTATGAAGAAATGCTCACATTAGATAAAAAATTAGGAAGTAATAAGGAAACCCTGCACTTTTTAAGGGCATATCATGAAAGTGTTGCTGAACTTATGGCTATGCTTGATCTCAGGGATGCCTTGGAATTATTATTAATCTACGATCATGATAACAAAGAAGTGTACGAATCCTATTTAAAAAATTGACCTCAGCTCGTCTTTCCCCCTTAATAATTCCCCTCCTCATTTTCATTTTTTCCAACCAACTTTGGTCTGGAGAAAAATCTTCTAAGGATATACAAAAAGATATCGACTCACGGAAAACACAGCTTCAATCTCTCCGCAACGAAATTAAAGATATTGAAGATAAACTGCACCGGAAAAATAAAGAGGCAATTTCTAATACTGAAATTCTGTTAAGTTTGGAAAATAAAATTGTCTTAACAGAAAAGCTCATTCGATCACTCAATAAAGAAGAACGTTATATCAATGGGCTCATCCAGACCACAGAAAAACAAATTCATGAAATGGAAACCCTATTGGCAAAGCTGAAAAAGCAGCTCACACAGCGTCTGCAATATTTATATGTGCATGGCCGGCCAACTATTTTAGAAACGGTTCTTTTAGCAGAAGACTGGAATAATGCTATTTATAGAATTAAATATTTAGATGTATTGGCTGAATATGAGAAAATACTGCGACAAAAAATGAAACAAACGCTGGTAGAATTATCAGATGAAAAAATTAAATTAGTCATTGAACGAAACCGAAAAACGAGTCTGTTGAATGAAAAAAAGAACGAAGGGGCAAATTTAGAAAGAGACAAACAAAAACGAAAAAATATCTTAGCGAGCATCAAAAGAGATAAAGATGAATTAGAAGCATCCCGATCTACTAAAACTCAAGTTATATCTGAAATGGAAGCCCTTATTAAAAAGCTTTACTCTGATAAAGCAGCCATGAAAAAGCGTGAAGAAGAATTGGCGCGTATTCGGGCAGAAAGAAACAAGGCCACTACTGGGAATTTTGCTAAAATGAAAGGTAAACTGCCATGGCCAGTTCAGGGGCCAATAATTAGAAAATTTGGTACTTCCAGAAATCCTAATACGGGGGTAGTTACTGAGAATGTGGGAATTGATATACAGGCAAATAGCGGGGCTTTTGTGAAGTCAGTTTTAGATGGAGTAGTCAGTACTATCACCTATATTCGTGGACATGGTAATATTATTATAATTGATCATGGGGGTGGATTCAGCACCGTTTATGCTCAAATTGATAAAATTACGGTACATGAAAACGAATATGTGCAAAAGGGAAATGCCATAGCATCGGTGGTGAAAGCTGAAGATGGTTCTGTATCAAAACTCCATTTTGAAGTATGGGGGAATCAAAATAAATTAAACCCTGAAATTTGGCTTATCCGGCAATGATTAACTCTAATTTACTCATAAATAATAAAAATTGGCAGCGACTGGTTCGTTCATGGAATTCAGGGAAACTACCCCATGCATTATTGTTTCATGGTCCGGAAGGTGTGGGAAAAGAGGGGCATGCCTTGGAGTTAGCCGCACTATTAAACTGCATTGCAGCTACAGAAAATGGATCTTGCGGAAGCTGCCCCTCCTGCAAAAAAACAAAATCATTCCAGAATGGAAATGTTAAATTAATTCTTCCCCTGCCTCGGGGAAAAATAAAATCCAGCGATGATTCATCTGAAAAGGCATTCTCCGAGTCTAGCTTAAAGGAATACTTAGAACTGCTGAAGCAGAAAGAATCTGATCCCTATTTTCCCATTCGCTTAAAAGGTGCAAATACTATATTAATTAATTCTATTCGAGATTTGAAACATGATTTGTCTTTGAGCTCAGTCAATAATGAATGGCGGATAATTCTCATTTTACAGGCAGAAAAACTCTGCATTCCCAGCCCGGAAGCGGCTCATTCATTATTGAAGGTTTTGGAAGAACCGCCAGAAAAAACACTGTTTATTTTAACCTCTTCCCAGCCGGGAGCTATTTTGGATACTATACATTCCCGTTGCCAAAATTTATATTTCCCCCCCATTTCAGCCCAAATTTTACAGGAGAGGTTCATACAATCCGGTGTAGATACAGTTCAGGCCACAATAATCGCACAGATCTCTGGTGGCAATGTCAGGCTAAGTCAGAAGTTAATAGAAAAGGCAACTGATTTAATGGAAAAATTATTTCTTCTTTTAAATGCCTTTTTTAGCAGCGATCCATCCATTTGGAATAAATGCATAGATACCACAGCTCGATTGAAAACAAAAGATATCAGTCAAATGGAACAACTGTTCCGCTGTGCGGTACTATTTTTCAGAGACCTCCTTTATTATTCTGCAACGAACTCTGATAACGAGATAATTTTCAAAAATCAAATGGGGAAAATTGACAAATTAACAAAATCATACCCAGAAGCAGATTGGCATTCCTGCATTCAGCATATTGAAAACACGCAGAATTATATTTCACGAAACGGATACCTTCCCCTTCAAATAATTTGTATGATTCTTGATATTCAAAAATCTCTCAGAGGTGAAATTTATGAACCATTTTGTTTAAATGACTGGACACCGGTTTAAGATTGCCTGTAAAATAAATAAATTGAAATATTACCTTATTGCATTATGTATTAGTCCTTTATTTTCTGCAGAAGGAGGTGACACCCTCACCATCTACCCCATTACTTTTTCTACCCCAAGTCCTGAAGGTTGGAACGCCCAGTACAAAACTACTGCTCACTTCCCCAATACAGGCGGACAATGGGCAAAAATACTCATGGTTCAAACATTGAAATGCGATTCGTTAACTGCTGGGGATAAATACCCCTGTGGTGAATGGGATTATATATGGAGTACTTTTGTAGATGTTCCCAAAGGTGACAGCACCAAACAATTTTGCTTGGGCAGTTTTGTAACCCCTTACGGAAAACGCTTAGAAATGGGAGGAGCATCTGGCTGGGAATGGATATACGATATATCTGAATATGCGCCCATCTTGAAGGGCGACCTGAATTTGAGAGTGGGCAATAACCAAGAACTCTTAGACTTAAAATTTCATTTTATTAAGGGTAAGCCGTCTCGCAATGTGATTTCAGTAGAAAATATTTATTCCTATGCAGATTACAAATATGAGCATCTGGCTGATGATAGTTTACTCATCTCAACAGACATTATATTAAATCCAATTGCCAGTGCATATAGTATTAAATCTATTGTATCTGGCCATGGCCATGCAGGTCCACGCAACTGTTGTGAATGGGACAGTAAAACCCACACATGGTACATGGGGGGTTATGAGCTTTTTCGTTGGAATGTGTGGACAGACTGTGGGAATAATCCCATTTATCCCCAAGGTGGGACATGGCCTTTTGACCGTGCTGGCTGGTGCCCCGGCACAATTGTGGATGAACATGAATTTGAATTGACACCCTTTGTTAGTCCTGGGGATACACTGAATCTGGATTATGGAATCGAAAACTACTATGACAATGGGGAGAAAGACGGCACCTTCCGTATGACGCATCAACTCATCAGTTATGGTACCCCAAACTTTAAAAATGATGTGGAATTGGTGGACATCATTTCACCTAGCAGTACAGATAAATACAAGCGAATTAATCCTATATGTGATAATCCCCAAATCATTATTCGTAATTCAGGTGCCCTTGATCTACAAACGGTTCAAATTAAATATGGACTTACGAAGGGAAAAAAAATCACATATAATTGGCATGGTAATTTATCATTTTTAGAATCTGATACATTGATTCTTCCCTCATTAGATTGGCAGAAATTGAAGAAAGATCCAATATTTAGAGTGGCGTTACACTCTCCAAATGGGGTAAGAGATGAAAATGAGCAGAACAATTCTCTCACCTCAACGGCCCTGCTGCCACTGCAATTGCCAGCTGAATTTGAATTACAGATTCATAGCAATAATGTGAACCGTGCTCATGAAAATACCTTCACCATTTCAGATACAGATGGCGAGGTTTATTTTTCAGATGATAATTTTGAGGATGATACGGATTATAGTTACGATGTAAAACTTAAAAAGGGCTGTTACCAATTCTTATTCACCGATAAAATGGAAGACGGCATTTCTATCCATTGGTGGAATCGTAATTCTGACCCAGAAAAAGTGGGCATCAATGGTTCAGTTAAAATGCTCTCAACAGATGGAGACAAACTACATACATTCAATCCTGATTTTGGCCAGGAACTTCGTTTGAATTTTGTAGTGGAGTGATGTGGGGAATTGCTCATACCACTACTAAACTGAAAATTTGAACAGTGATTGGCAATTATAATGTTTATTTACTTACAGAGAATCTGGACTGGTAGTGAAGGCTTTCTTCAGGTTCTGTTTAAGCTGCGCTTCCGTTTGACTACCCTGTTTTACAATATCTTGTATGATTGCTGTACCAGAGGATTTATCCCCAAGAGTTCCCGGCTGCGGGGGTGTAGAATTATCCTGAATGAGGTAGAAAAATAGAACCATTCCAATAGATACTATAATAATAATTAATTCCCTGTTCATAATTATATCTCCTTAGATGTCACTAACCTTGATTTATTTTTTTCAGTTTTTTCGCCGCTCTCTTTTCTTTTGCAGTTTTAGTAGGTGCTTTTTTAGTTGCTTTTTTTGAATCTTTACCTTTACTCATTTATATCTCCTTTTTTATTTTGCTGGTGAGTCATAGTAGTTTCTTCATTTATCTCTGCTTTACCATCTAAATAAATCTTAAAAATTTTACGTGCCTTCAACTTTTCCTCAAAATTACAACCTGCTTCCTGAAGAGCATTCATTAATTCTTTAAGTTTCAGTGTTGTTGAAGCTGGTATTTTAATAATTTTGCTCATTATATTTATTTACAGCCATAGGTATAAATATTCGCTCCCGTTCCATTGATTCTGTACTCCACCAAATCTTCAGGAGTAATATTAATATCTTCAGGATTCAATGTAATACCCTGCTCTTCGGCTAAATGAATTTTCCAATTTCTTGCCTGCGCTTCAGTAAATTCCAGTTTTGCAAATCTTCCTTGAATATCTACATATTTGCCTTTTGCAGAAAGCGGAAAGACAATTTTGCCATCGGTTACTTTAACCCTAATATTCGAACCTGTTTCAGGGTCTTTCACATTTATCCAGCATCCCCGCATGGGACACACTTCAGTTATTTCTCCAGAAACTAAAACCTCCTCTCCCAGATAAGTCTGGGGTGAGTCTAATAACTTGCCAATTGGACGATTTACTTCTAATGTGATTTCATTGCCATAATTACCATCTGGATTGGCTTTATGAAGGAGATCCGATTCACTTATTTTTTTAGAATCTTCAAATGCACACCCCATAAAAAAACTGCCTATTATAAGTATAAATATTAATTTCTTCATTTTAGTCCTTGATTAGATATGTAAACTTACGAAATGTTTTTTAAAAAATAATTAAAATGCGTGTGCAGAAGACCATTTCAGTATTGCTTACAAAATCACTGACTCATACCTGACTTTAGTAAACAATAATTGTAGCAAAATATGTGCTAAGATTGTTAATAAATATATGGGAATAAGCTCTTAGTATTATTTTTCCAATCCGCATATTCTTCTGTGTATTTTTTATCTAAATAACTTGATAATTCAGGAATAAAGAAAAAGATGAAACCTAATGTTAATGCAATTGGTATTAATCCAGACCATATATTATGTGTGATAATTGCCCATCCTATAACCCAACAAACATCACCAAAATAATTTATGTGTCTAGCAAATCTAAATAAGCCTAAAGTATATAGCTTTCCTTTATTATCTGGGTCTTTTTTAAATCGTTTACGCTGCATTTCAGAATAAGTATTTAAATAACTACCTACAAGAAATAATAATATCCCAATATAATCTAACATACCAATTGGTGTTATATTCCACCCCCCAAAGAGGACAAAACCTATCTGATAAGTGAAATAAGCTACAATCACCCCAAAGAATTCATCTATTTGAATTTTTCTTCTTAATAGATAAAATGTTGTTAGATTCATACGGATGAACATGGTTAATCCAAAAATTAATAGGCAACATTTTCTATAAAAATTACCATTCTTAAAATCAACGTTTAATATAGAATCAAACCAAATAAAACTTTCATCAAAACAAATTAAATAGGCTATTAATAAAAATATACCATTTATTAAAAACCAAAGTATGCGTAATAGATTTGAATTTTCTTTTATACCATGCATATAATAAATATTAATTTCTTCATTTTAGTCCTTGATTAGATATGTAAACTTAATATGGTTAGCCGATAAATAAAAAAGCCCTACAAATGCAGGGTTTTAAGGAAAGTTGGTAGAGTGGGTATGAGCATTATCATTACAAACAACTGAGGAGGAGTTAAAATTGATAATACAGATTACATACCCAACATCCATTACTCTAATAAGCCTTAAGACAATCGTCTTAATCCAACAATAAAAATTAGAATGATAATTGAAAATAAATATAAATAATTATAGTAACAATTTGTAACGATGAATTGATTATTTAATAAGAGGTTTGTCCCACAAACACAGGGCTTTACTAAGCAGGAATTGTAGAGAAATAAAAAAAGAGGCATTCACCATCAGAATGCCTCTCTAAATAAACAATAAGGAGATAGTTAGTATTAACTAACTACTTAAAATTATGACGTTTGAAGTTTATTAATTGTGATGGTAGTCATTAATTCAAGGGAATAAAAAAAGCCCCCTGATTTCAGGAGGCTCTTTACATTATTAGTTTTTTAACTACTTGCTTTCAGAAACAGAAGCTTTTCTGTAATCTGTAACTATTTTCTTAAATTCTCCCGCAGCTTTGCGTGCACGCGTACCAGCTGCCTTATTACCGCTTTGAGAGAAAGAATTATGATTTTCTTCTAGAGTATTCCATAATTCTTGCATGTTACTAAAAATATTTTGAGTTGTTGACATTATAATCATTCCTATAATTAAGTTAATATTTACATATGTAATTTATAATATATAATTAGAATGAATGTGCATGTTTTATAATCAACATACACCCCCTACTTTCTTCCGCAAATATGGAGGTGTGTGTACACACAATCCCTAATCTGCGAGAGTTCTCTAAATTCTTGATTAGATATGTAAACTTAATATGGTTAGCCGATAAATAAAAAAGCCCCACAAATGCAGGGCTTTAAGAATATAATTAGAAAGTGCTGTTAATCAACTTTTAATAATTTTTCAAGCATAGCAAACATTGACTGTTCTAGAGAATCAAAAACTCCATCCGATTTATAAAGTTCTTTAATTTCAGCTAATATTTTATCCAAGTCTTTTTGCACATAGTGATTAGACTTTATTTGATTAACTATTATTTCTGATTTTTGATAATCATTTAATTTATTTATTTCTTTACGAATTTTATTAATTATTTCATCAGGAATTTTTGATTCAATATATTCTATTTCTTCTTGAGTTTCAATAAAATTAGTTTGAGCAGCATAAAGCAATAAGAATGCTTTAAATTCTTCTTTTGTTAAATTTATATCTTTTATCATTTTAATCTCCCTTTTAGTCCTTGATTAGATATGTAAACTTAATATGGTTAGCCGAGATTTCGGCAAGTCAACTAAATATAATTAGCCTGCGAATCATAGGGGGTTAGTTAGTTATTCCTTCAGGGAATATTTTGTTCAATTTATTTAATAAATCAGCTCTTTTTGTAGAATCCGTTTCGTTCTTGTAGATGGTTTTTATTCCATAATCAATTAACAAAATATCTTTTATACTTAATTCTATATTACTCTTAGAAATTTTAATATTACCAGGCATTCCACTTACAGCTCCATAAATAATTACTTTTTCATCATCATATTTGATAATTGTTCCAGTAACTGTCATGTATTTTGTTAATACTGTAACAATAGGCTGATTAGATTCTTTATCGGATTGGCTATACCCTACACTCAGTAACATTGTAATAAGTAGTAATTTCTTCATTTTAGTCCTTGATTAAACTGCAATTCTT
>Ga0207989_1001564_pt1 | contig 11261 bp, 9 predicted proteins | sample ETNtaG_7_FD_185777 | JGI IMG/M metagenome (GOLD analysis project Ga0207989, IMG submission 185777) | Marine microbial and viral communities from oxygen minimum zone, Eastern Pacific Ocean - ETNP201406SV65 (SPAdes) (version 2) | ecosystem: Environmental > Aquatic > Marine > Oceanic ... | reverse complement strand
GAATTCCGCACAATTCTGAGAAAGGATAGCAATCCTATCTCCTTTCTTTACACCGTTAGCTTGTAACCAATTGGCTAACTGATTAGCCCTGTCGTCTAACTCTTTGTAGGTTAAGTTCTGATTATTGCTTAAGTCCCTAATTGCTATCTTATTAGGCCTAACATTTGAATGATAAGCAGACCAATCATAGTGCTGAACTGTCATTATTACTTCCCTTTAATTGATTACAAGAACACAATCATGATTAAATAAAAAAGTATTACAGCCCCCCAAATATTCAAAAGAAAACCAATTCTTCTACCGACCTGCTCTCCCCTTGAGAACTGCCAAAGAAAGAAAAGAGCACTTGTGAATAAGAGCAGAACAATAACACCTATATGCATATCATTTACTTTACTGACTAAACCTTTTACTCGCAAGCCTCACCTTTTGACTTATTCATATCTCTAAAATTATTCAATTTAATATAGTAAATAAAATCCCCGGACCTCTTAAGAGATATAATAAGTAAATGAGAGGGTCATCCAAGCCTAAAATTAAAACCTCTATAGGCGTAGTTAAAAAATCTAAGAAGTCGAAAGGCTTTTACGTAGAGGACAATCGAGAATCCCAATTCAAACTAGGGAAAAAGGAAGTCTATAAAATAATGCCGGGTGACTTAGTTAAATTCTCTTTAGGAAAGAAGGAATGGGCGTTTATTGAAGAGGTTGTAGAAAGAAACACCGAAGAATTCGTAGGTTCTACATTCACAAGAGGAAAAAAGCTCTACTGCAGTCCCATTGGATTTGAAAACGACATAAGGGTAGCTATTAGTGGAGATGTTCCAAAACCAATGAATCCAGGCTCTCTTGTCAAAGTAAAAATGACTAAACAACCGCAAGAAGGTCAGTTGGCTGAAGCTTATATTGAAAGAACATTTACAAGCGGTCTTGAATTAGCTTATGAAATTTCTATCTCCAATCATAAAATTAAAACTGATTGGTCTAAATCCGTAATCAATGAAGCCAATAAATTAAAGCTCAATAAAGAAGAAGACGGTCACTATAAAGATTTAAGAGATAAAACATTCGTAACCATAGATGGAAAGAGCGCAAAAGACTTTGATGATGCTGTATTGGGAGAAAAAGACAAAGAAGGTAACTACATTTTATATGTTGCAATAGCGGACGTTGCTAGATTTGTTAAACAAGGAAGTGTAATTGATTTAGAAGCGGCAGAAAGAGGAACTTCAGTTTATTTCACTCAAAGGGTTGTACCTATGTTGCCCGAGATAATAAGTAACGACTTGTGTTCATTAAGGCCTAATGAGGATAGGTTTTGTTTAGTCTGCAAAACAGTTGTTGATAAGAATGGAACTCTGAAGGACTCTATTTTTTTTGAAGCGCAAATAAACTCTAAAGCAAGACTGACCTATGAAAATCTCTCTGAAGAGATAGAAAAAGATAAATTAAATAAGACTTATTCCAAATCAGTTAAAAATCTCCTTGAGATCTATGAAAGATTAAAAAGAAATAAGGAAAACAGAGGGGCGTTGGAATTAGAAGTTCCCTTTTATGTGCCTAAATTTAACGACAATAAGATTGCAAAATTTACTAGTTCTGAAAGAACAATAACGCACATGATGATCGAAGAATTCATGTTGGCAGCAAACATAGCAACAGCGGAGATTTGCCTTAAATTTAATATGCCTTCTTTGTATAGAGTTCATCCAAAGCCAGATCTTCTTAAAATAAACCATTTAAGAGATTTTGTTAGGAGCAGAAAGATTAACGTAAAGCTTGACGAAGGTAATTCTGTAAGCCAATTATCTAAGCTAGTAGCAATGGTAGAGGATAGGAAAGATAAACAAATAATGCATTTACAGATTCTTCAATCTTTAAGTCTAGCAACCTATGAAGCTGAAGTTTCAGAACATTTTGCTTTAGGCTATAAAGCTTATTCTCATTTTACTTCACCGATAAGAAGATACCCGGATTTAATCGTGCACAGAACCATAAAGAAATTAATTGAAGCCAATAATGGATCTATCTCTATCAATGACAACATCAATCCCAAGAAGCCCTATTCTCAAGATAACCTAGAAAAATTAGCTAGAGAAAGCTCCACAAAAGAAAGGAATGCTGAAAAAGCAGAAAGAGATGCTTTGAATCATCTTAAGTGCGAATTTGCTCATGAAAATATAGGTAACTCCTTTAAAGGTCAGATAACTGGAGTGACTAACTTCGGACTATTTATTCACCTACTGGAAGTCAATATAGAAGGCCTATGTCACATCAAACATCTGCCTAAAAACGAATACTATGCCTATGACGAGTCTTCACAAATGCTGCAAAGTAATAGTTCAAAGCACTCTTATTCACTTGGTGACTTTTTAAAAGTTAAAGTTGAAAAAGTAGATGTGTTTTCCCAAAGAGTAGACCTTAGAATACTAAAATGAACTTAACCAAAGACCAGGAAATGGTTTGCGGAATCAATGCCGTAAATGAAATTATTTCAATAAGACCTAGTTCAGTTACAACTTTATTCATCAAAGACGATAAAGGAAAAAGAATGCAAGAACTGGATCAATTGGCTAAACAGAATAAGATTGAAGTGGTCTTACAGGATTCGTCTTTCTTTCAAAAGAACTTCTCTGAGATGAACCATCAAAATGTTGCAATTATTTGTCACAAGCGATTAGAAGAAAATGAAAACTTCTTAGAAAACTTATTTGAAAAGGACAATTTATTACTCTTAATTCTAGAACACATTACTGATCCGCATAATGTAGGGGCTTGCATTAGGACTGCAGCAGCAGCTGGAGTTGATGCAGTTATAGTTCCAAAAAATAGGTCGTGTCATTTAACCTCAACTGTTAGAAAAATATCCTCGGGAGGAGCGGAACTTATTCCTTTTGTTGTTGTCACAAATATTGTTAGAACAATAAATAAATTACAGTCGGCAGGAGTGATGATTTACGGTAGTGATATGAAGGCCTCCAAACTTCATAATGAAATAACTTATGGTAATAAGTCTGCTTTAATCATTGGATCTGAAGAAAAAGGTTTAAAAAGGTTAACACTTGAAAAGTGCGATGAAATTATCAGAATTAAGATGCCTGGAAGAATTGAAAGTCTAAATGCATCCGTTAGTGCTGGCATCATGTTATTTCAAATGATCAATCAACAATAACTTAATTATTCTGTAAAATACGTCAATGCTAGCTCAAAGAACTCTCTCAAATTCCATAAAAGCATTTGGAATTGGCTTGCATAGTGGAGAGCCTATAACCCTAAAATTACTACCTGCCCGTCCTGATACAGGAATAATCTTCAGAAGAGTTGATCTAGATCCAGTAGTAGAAATAAAAGCAAGAGCTGAAAATGTCGGTGATACAACCATGTCAACTTCATTAACTTGGAAAAACGTAAAAATTTCTACTGTTGAACATTTATTATCAGCCATGGCAGGCCTAGGGATTGATAATGCATATGTTGAAGTTAATGCAGCTGAAATACCTATCATGGATGGAAGCGCCGGACCGTTTGTATTTCTTATCCAATCAGCAGGGTTACATGAACAAGATGCTCCAAAGAAATTTATTAGAATTAAAGAGAAAGTTCGTGTTCCCTTTAATGATGCCTGGGCCCAAGTTTCGCCTTTTGATGGATTCAAAGTTGCCTTCACAGGTGTTTGGGATCATCCGGTTCATAAACAACATGGAACCAAGGCTTCTATAAATTTTAATAGTACTTCTTTTGTTAAAGAGGTAAGTAGAGCAAGAACTTTTGGTTTTATGAGTGATTTAGAGGCACTCAAAGAGAATGACTTAGCTCTTGGAGCTAGTCAAAAGAATGCCGTGGCCATCGGTGATGATGAAATCTTAAATGAAGACGGGTTGAGATTAGAGAATGAAATGACAAAACACAAAGTACTTGATGCCATTGGTGACCTTTATTTACTAGGGCACAATTTAGTTGGTTCATTTGAAGGTTATAAGTCAGGTCACACAGTTAATAATGCGCTATTAAGAGAACTGCTTGCTAGACCTGAGACCTGGGAAGTAACCACTTATGATGATCCAGATAACTCACCAATTACCTATTTGGATCCAATCATAGATCCTAGTTCGGGATAAAATTTCACATTTATTAAGTAATATCATGAAACAAATTGATAGAATCCCCCCTGTAATAAGTTTATGGGTGTATTAGATAAGATATTTGGTTCGAAAAACCAAAAGATATTAAAGAAAGTTCAACCTCTAGTTAGAGCCATTAATGGCCTAGAGGAGGATTATTCGCGCCTACAAGATGAAGACCTAAAAAATAAGAGAAATGAATTTATAAAGAGACATTCTGAAGGCGAGTCTCTAGATGAATTGCTTCCTGAAGCTTTTGCAGTAGTCAGAGAAGTTAGCAAAAGACAGCTTGGTCTTCGCCATTATGATTGTCAGTTAGTAGGGGGCGTTGCTTTGCATAACTGTCAAATAGCTGAAATGGCAACTGGGGAAGGCAAAACCTTGGTAGCTACTCTACCAAGTTATTTAAATTCACTGACAGAGAGAAAAGTGGTTTTAGTGACTGTAAATGACTACTTGGCAAAAAGAGATGCTGAATGGATGCGACCCATTTACGAAAATCTAGGAATAGGAGTCTCTTTTATAACTTCGGGACAAGATCTCAACGAAAGGAAGGGAGCCTATGAGGCGGATGTTATCTACGCTACCAACAATGAATTAGGATTTGATTTTTTAAGAAACAACATGGTCGTAAATACAGAAGATAGAGTTATGAATGACTATTATTTTGCAATCATTGACGAGGTGGACTCTATTCTGATCGACGAAGCAAGAACCCCTCTAGTAATCTCCGGCCCTACAGAGAATACGGCAGACATTTACCAAAAGATCAGTAAATTCATACCTAAACTAACTCAACAAATTTCGGACGAGGATGAAGAAGGGGAATCAAAGACAATAAAAGAAGGCCATTTTATTATTGAAGAAAAATCTAAACAAATTGAACTGACCGATTCAGGTCATGATCACATTGAGGGACTGCTAAAAGAATCAAATATGTTGCAACAGGATCAAAGCCTTTACTCCTCAGGAAACCTTAGAATGCTTCATTTTATCCAGTCTTCTTTAAGAGCTCATTTTTTATTCAAGAAAGATGTTGATTACATGGTTCAAGAAAATCAAGTTGTTTTAATTGACGAGAATACAGGTAGAGCGATGCCTGGCAGAAGATTAGCTGATGGATTGCATCAGGCTATTGAACAAAAAGAAAATGTACCTATTCAAATGGAAAGTCAAACCCTTGCGTCTTGTACCTTCCAAAACTTTTTCAGGCAATTCGAGAAACTATCCGGAATGACAGGAACAGCTTCGACAGAGGCGGAGGAGTTTGCTGAAATATATGGTCTTAATGTAGTTGAAATCCCTACAAATGAAAAAATGATTAGAGATGATCAAAATGACAAAGTATATCTGACTGAAAAAGAAAAATATAAAGCTGTTGTAAAAGAGATAGAAGCCTATAAAGAAAAAGGTAATCCTGTCTTAGTAGGCACAGCATCTTTAGAAAGCTCGGAGATGCTTTCAGGTCTTTTAAATCAAATAAATATTGATCACCAAGTATTGAATGCAAAGAATCATGCCAAAGAAGCACAAATAATTTCTCAAGCAGGAAAGCCTGGCGTAATAACCATTGCTACTAACATGGCCGGAAGAGGAACAGACATAGTGTTGGGCGGTAACTGGGAAGCAGAATTTGAAAAATTAGGAAACGAAGACGAAAGCAAAAAGAAAGAATTGAAAGCGAATTGGAAAAATTTAAATGAAAAGGTGTTATCTGCCGGTGGCCTGCATGTAATTGGAACTGAAAGGAATGAATCAAGAAGAATGGATAACCAATTAAGAGGTCGATCGGGGAGGCAAGGTGATCCAGGCTCATCAAGTTTCTATATTTCTTTAGAAGATAGTCTAATGAGAATTTTTGCGTCGGATCAATTCAAGAACATTATGCAAAGGGTTGGATTAGAGGATGGAGAAGCCATAGAACACAGGATGTTAAGTGGGGCCATTGAAAGAGCTCAAAAAAGAGTTGAAGGGAGAAACTTTGATATAAGAAAACTTTTACTTGAATACGATGACATGGCAAATGAACAAAGACAAATCATCTACTCTCAAAGGAACTCTATTCTTGAATCAGATGTAATTACAGATCTTGTGGAGTCTATGAGAGAAACCGTTATTGCCGATGAAATAGAATCTGCCGCACAAGGAGATTTGGACCCGCACGAATGGGATATAGACCCTTTGGAAGCTTCAATTTTTAATATATTTGGTTTTCAGATTCCTATAAAAGAATGGGTTAAGGAAACTCCAAACATCACAACTGAAGAAGTACAAGATAGATTAGTTTCAATAGCCATAGATGCTTATAAGAATAAGAGTCAATCAATAGGTCCTGTGATGAAGGATTTTGAGAAACAAATTCTTCTTCAAATAATTGATGCTTCTTGGAAGGACCATTTAGCTGAAGTTGATGCACTCAGACAAGGAATAGGCTTAAGGAGCTATGGTGCTAAAAACCCTAAATTAGAGTTTAGAAGAGAGTCTTTTGAATTATTTGAGAGCTTGCTTGATAAGATCAGACTCGAAGGCATAAGATTTCTTTCTAGAGTAGAAATTGAATTGGAAGACTCTGGTGAATTAAACCTACCAAAGCAAGATCAAAAACAAACTTTAGACCATCAGAATCCTCAATCAGCTTTAGCTGTACCTAAACAAGAAAGCAATCCTGAAAATAATCAAGAACAGGCTTCAGGAAATAGAAGATTAAGAAGGGCTGAAGCTAAATTAGCAAGAAAAAACGCTAAGAAAAAATAAAGATGTCTAAAGTTTATAACATAAAAGGTGTGAAACTTGGCTGTGCTTCGAGTAACACGAGGTACGGGAAAAGAAATGATTCGCTGGTTATTACTTTAGACGAGAAAAGTACAATCAGTGGTAAATTTACTTCAAATAGTTTTAAAGCTGCACCAATAAAAGTTGCGTTAAAAAACCTTACTTCTTTAGTACCAGGAAGAAAGGCTCTATTGATTAATGCCGGTAATGCAAACGCAGCTACAGGATTAAAAGGTATTAATGACGTAAAGAAATACTGCAAAGAAATAAGTTCTCTACTAGAAATTAACGCTACCAATGTTATCCCTTTTTCAACAGGGGTCATTGGAGAACCTTTACCTACATCTAAATACTTAAGTGCTTTTAAAGAAGCCATTCCGCTATTGAGTAAAAAAAATTGGAAACCTGCCGCCCTATCCATTCTAACTACGGACACTAAACCGAAACTAGTATCTAGAGAAATTAAGATAGAGAAAAAAAAGATAGCCATAACAGGATTTGCAAAAGGGTCTGGCATGATCAGACCAGATTTTGCTACCTTGCTTAGCTTTGTCTTTATAGATGGAAAACTGAATTCTAATAGCTTAGAGAAAATACACTCAAACGCTCTATCAGAAAGTTTTGAAGCGCTTACAGTTGATGGGGATACTTCTCCAAATGATTCTTCTTTATTGGTGGCTTCTGGTAATCAAGAAAATTTTATAAAGAATAATTCAGCAGATGAAAAAAAACTGGAAGAGGCTGTAAAAGAGGTATTTGAAGAGCTAGCTAATTTATTAGCTAAGGATGCCGAAGGTGCCACCAAAAGAATCTTGGTTAATGTTTCACAAGCTAAAAGCCAGAAGCAAGCTAAATCAGTTGCGTTTACGGTAGCAGAATCACCTTTAGTCAAAACTGCCATGTTTGGTAATGACGCGAATTGGGGAAGGATACTCTCAGCCATAGGAAGAGATCCCGAAATTAATGACATCGATCAAGTCTCAATATCTATTAATGGGCAACCCATGGTTAAAAAGGGCAATTTAGACCCTAAACATTCAGAAGGATTAGCTACAAAAGCTGTAAAAAAGAAAGATATAGAAATTAATATCAAGCTAGGACTAGGAAAGGCCCATTTTAAAGTACTGACTTCAGATTTATCTGAAGATTACGTATTAATTAACAGCGACTACAGAAGTTAAGCAACTTATCTTTCAATGCAAAGTTTCGTCTTCTTCGATATCAAATATTTCTTGTCCAGCTATTTTTCTATCTTCACTCGCCCAAGCACCTAAATCTAAGAGTTGGCATCTTCGAGAACAAAAAGGTCTATGTTCATTTTTTGTAGAGTATTCAGAGTCGTTGCCACATTCAGGACATCTAACTACCTTACTCATGAAGATAAGAATTTATTATGCAGTTCTTGAACTTTACTTTCTAGATTCTGGATAGAGCCATCATTCAAAATGACTTCATCTGCTAATTCTAATCTAGAATCTCGATCTATTTGAGATGCGATAATAGATTTTATTTGCTCCTCAGACACATTGTCTCTCTTGCTTGTTCTTTCAATCTGAATTTCAACAGGAACATCTACGACCAAAACTGTAGAGCAAAAATTCTTTTGGTCTGTTTCTAAGAGCAAAGGTGAGACTAAAATTGTGTAAGGGCTCTTAGATGAATCTAATTCTTTCTGAATCTGCGAAGCGATGGCAGGATGCAGCAAAGATTCAAGCCACACCTTTTCCTCTTTTGATTTAAAAATTACTTCTCGCAACTTAGCTCTATCCAATTCTCCATTTGAAGTTAGGATGTCTTTACCGAAATGATCAGCTATTTTGTTTAGCTCTTCTCGGCCTTTCTCAACCACTACTCTAGAAGCTATATCTGCATCAACGATAGTTATCCCAAGTCCTTGAAAAAGATCTGAGACGGCTGTTTTGCCACTCCCTATTCCACCTGTTAAACCAACAATCATCTCAGTGATATTATCAGAAGATTATTTAATTTGCTTTAAGTGGCGTGTGATTCACTAAAAATTCTATAGCAGCCGCCGCAAAAATATCATTCCTGTCTCCAGCCACCATATGTGCAGCATCTTCGATTTCAACAAATTCTGAGTGACTAATGGCCTCAAGAAAATCATTTACTTCTTTTTGAGTAAGAATATTGCTCATGGCTCCTTTAACTAATAATGTTGGGATTTCAACACCTTCTGCAAAATCCTTTTGCCTTTCTTTATAATCTTCCGGCATGTCTTTGGGTCTAGAATCTAAAAATCTAGGATCCCAATGCCAGTAGTATCTTCCGTCATCCTTGAGCCTTAAATTCTTTTCTAAGCCTCTATTGTCTCTAGGTCTTTTTCTATGAGGTAAATAATTTGAAACTGATTTAGCTGCCGCTTCGACACTTTCAAATCCATCACCACCAGAATTCATAAAATCAACTATTTCTTGTGAGCCTTCAAGATTGGGGTAAAGACCTATATCAACCATTACTAGAGCCCAGCACATTTCTTTTAATTCTTGATCACCTGCAATGGATAAAGATGTCATACCTCCCAGAGAAGCTCCTAGAAAAGCTGCTGGTTTTTCAAGCTCTTGTAAGATGCTTACAACGTCTTTCTTATAGTTATCTATACCGTACTCTCCATCAGGATGCCAATCACTATCGCCATGCCCTCTTAGATCAATAGCTAAAACATGAAATCCACTTTTACTTAATTTCTCTCCTGTTTCTCCCCAAGCATGACGGGTTTGCCCTCCTCCATGCAATAAAACAACTAAAGGGTCAGACTCCAAGCCCCAGGAACTTGCTGCAATATTTAAACCAGAACTAACTTTAAATTTCATGGATATCTTTATTTTGGGAAAAGAAGTAAGGAATTGTTCCACAATTAATGAGAAAATCTATAAAAGAAATAAATTTTTTATGACAACCGCTCCAAAGACTCTTTTCAATCGACTCAAATATATAGGTCCTAGTGTGATAGTGACAGGTAGTGTGGTCGGAAGTGGTTCAATAGTAATGACCCCTCTACTTGGAGCAGCTGCTGGATTCGTTTTGCTTTGGTGGCTCCTTTTAAGCATGTGGAGTAAACCTATTATCCAGGCAGAGATCAGTAGATACATTGTCGTTACTAGAAAAACATTCTTAGAAGCCTTTTCTGACATGCCAGGTTTTAAGACGACTATAAATGGAAAGACCACTTCCTGGTTGGTTTGGTTTATGTTTATAGGGGTTATTCCATCGGTTGCAGGAATGGGGGGCTTGGCAGGTGCTGTGGCGGAAGCTGGCAATACAATGTTACCAAGCATAAGTGTAGAGATGTGGGTCGTCGCTTGTTGTTTGTTTACTTGGTTAATTCTTTACTGGGGCTCTTATCAAAGCTTAGAAAATATATTGTTGGCGATGGTATTGTTATTTTCTTTCATAACAATAGTTATAGCATTTTCGATGCAAACCACAGAATACGAAGTCAGCATTAGCCAAATCTCGCAAGGGTTAACTTTTAATTTTCCCACTGAATTCTTGCCATTAGCTTTAGCAGTATTTGGCTTTACAGGAATAAGTTATGGGGAAATCATGGCCTACACTTATTGGTGTCTTGAAAAGGGTTATGCACAAGATACAAATAGCATCGAAGAAACTAAGGCTTGGATTAAGACCATGCAAACCGATGTATGGGTAACTGTTTTCTTTATCACAATAGGCACTTTACCCTTCTTTTTTTTAGGGGCTGGAGTTCTTCATTATGTACCTGAATTGCAAGAGTCTTTGGCAAATAATTCTTTTTGGGATGTTGATGTAATAGGAGCCCTGCAAAATATGTTCTCTCTCGTGTTGGGAGGATGGGCTAAATGGTTATTCGTGATACTCGCCTTCTTCGTTTTATTTTCTACTCTATTATCTGGCACTGCAGCCTTTACTAGGACTATTGCTGATTACCTCATTTCTACTGGACTAATTTTGGAACAAAAAGAAACGCGATCCTATTTAATTAAACTAATTGCCTTCTTTATCCCTTTCTTTTCAGGTGTGTTTTATTTCATATTACCAAACCCAATAACTTTGTTGATCATTGCAGGGATATGGGCTGCCATGGGTTTGCCCATAGTGAATATAGGTGCTCTCTATCTAATCAGCAAATTGGATAAAGATTTACAGCCAAAACAAAGTACAAAAACCATCCTTTGGTTAACTTTAATGCTTCAAATTACCATGGCTCTTCTAATCATTTATGATATGACCGTCGGTTTCTAACAATTAAGGTTTATAGATGGATTTAATTAAATGGCCCTTTCTAAAACAAAGCTGGGGCATGGAAGTGGTCAGATCTGAAGGGCCGTACCTTTATACCAAAGAAGGTCAGAAAATACTTGATGCCGCT
>Ga0207989_1001561_pt1 | contig 11277 bp, 9 predicted proteins | sample ETNtaG_7_FD_185777 | JGI IMG/M metagenome (GOLD analysis project Ga0207989, IMG submission 185777) | Marine microbial and viral communities from oxygen minimum zone, Eastern Pacific Ocean - ETNP201406SV65 (SPAdes) (version 2) | ecosystem: Environmental > Aquatic > Marine > Oceanic ... | reverse complement strand
CTGATCACCTAGAATTGGATCCGAATAGGACCTTAATAACACTTTTAGATGAGGCTGAATCCGAATTTCAGGAACTTACTGCTTTTTCAAATTTTGGTTCAACTCTCAGTTATAAAGAGGTTGAGAAACTATCCAAACAATTTGCTGCCTACCTGCAGAACAATTTGGGCCTGAAAAAAGGAGATCGAATAGCACTCATGATGCCCAACATAATGCAATATCCGGTTGCTATCTTCGGTGCCATCAGAGCGGGTTTGATCGTCGTGAACGTCAATCCTCTTTACACTCCTCGAGAACTTAAACATCAAATACAAGATTCAGGAGCAAGGACCATTATGATTTTTGAGAACTCAGCTCATGTTCTCGATACGGTTTTCTCAGAACTAGAGATTGAACACGTGATTATCACAAAAATTGGTGATTTATTGAGCTTCCCCAAGGGGATCTTGATGAATGTTGCGGTGAAATACCTTAAAAAAATTGTACCACCCTATAATCTTCCCAAGGCCGTTCAATTCAAGGATACTCTGAAACACCCAATAGCAGACTTTAAGGTAGTTCCTGTATCCAACAATGACATTGCTTTTTTGCAATATACAGGTGGAACCACAGGTCTTTCTAAGGGAGCCACGCTCTCACACGGCAACTTAAATGCCAATATGGAACAATTGAGAAGTGTGTTGACAAGCGTAATAGGAGAAGAGGGAGAAGATATATATATGAATGTGTTGCCGATTTATCACATTTATTCTTTGACGGTCTGTGTGCTTTCCGGATATGGCAATGGGGCTTTGAATGTACTGATTACAAATCCGAGAGATACTTCCGCATTGGTTGAAGAAATGAAAAAGTGGCCTTTTACCACTTTCAATGGGGTCAACACACTGTATGAGAGTCTGCTCAATCACCCGGAGATAAAAAATGTCAATTTTGATGCCATGAAAATCTCAGGATCTGGCGGTATGAAGACATTGAAGTCTACCGCAGAGAGATGGCAAGCTTTGACTGGCAAAGTTTTGCTCGAAGGCTATGGTTTGTCAGAAACATCGGTTTGTCTGTCTACTTCACCGGTGTACATGAAGGAATTTACTGGCAGTGTCGGGTTACCGATCCCCGAGACTGAAATCTCTATCAGGGATGATGATGGCAATGAAGTTGAACGGGGCCAACCGGGAGAAATCTGTGCCAGAGGGCCTCAGATTATGCAGGGATATTGGCAGAATGAGGAGGCAACCGCTGAGGTCATCGGGGAGGATGGGTTCTTCAAGACAGGGGATATTGGCACCATGGATGAGGAAGGGTTCCTTAGAATCGTGGACCGTAAGAAAGATATGATCATCGTTTCTGGATTCAATGTGTATCCCAATGAAATCGAGGATGTGGTCTGTATGCATCCGGATATCATCGAAGCTGCCTCCATCGGGGTACCAGACGAGAAGACCGGTGAGGCTGTGAAATTATTTGTTGTTCTTGGAGGGGAGAAAACACTCACCAAAGAGGCCATCATCGATTATTGCAGAGAGAATCTAGCGGCCTATAAGGTTCCCAAGCAGATTGAGTTCATGGACGAGGAACTGCCAAAAACTAATGTTGGTAAAATTCTAAGAAGGGCTCTGAGAGAATAATTTTTCGACCGCATTCCAGTGATCGGCATCACTCCAAGTTTGAATAAAGGCTTCAGTTTCTATTTTTTCAAGACTTCGATGGTGTTTTTTTCTATTCTGATTAATGATTGATTTATAGCCCCGAATGACTTTCGAGCTACAACCGTCCAGAGAGTCTAACTTTGAGTCCAATGTTTTTAGCCCATCCTCCAGAGTTGGTACCACGCAATCAACCATACCCCATTCTTTGGCTTTTTCAGCTGAGAAAGTATTGCCTTCTAGAAGAATAAGGAGTGCCTTTGAATTACCAACCAAATTGATCAGATCAATGGCACCACCCCAAGCTGTGGTGATATTCAGTTTTGATTGAGAGAATCCTAGCGATGCTGATTCTAAAGCAATTCGGTAGTCACAAGAGAGTGCTAATTCAGCACCCCCTCCGAGTGCATGACCATTAATTAGAGCAATGACTGGCACTGGATAGAATCTAATTGTATTCAATGCTCGCCTACCTATTGAGATCATTTGATTAATTTCATTCTTTGAACGAACGTTATTTAATTTTTTGATATCTCCACCAGCTGCGAAGCTTTTATTTCCCTGTCCAGTGACAACCACTGATTTTAAATCGGGATCATTTCTGTTCTCAGATAAAATTTCACTGAGTTTGTCAAACAAATCAAGGCTGAGCGCATTGCTTGCCTCTGGTCTATTGATAGTGAGTTTTAGGTAAGATGACTGTCGCTCTTGCAGTATGTCTGACATAGTCAATTAAAAATACAATCGGATAATGCATTCCGCAACACAAGCAGGCCTGTCTTGATGTTCCACTTCAACTGAATACTCTTCTATTAATTCAATAGTACCTTTGACTTCTTCTACAGAAAGCAGAGTGCAATTTGACCTGATTTTGCTGCCAGAAATTACAGGCCCTGGGAATCTCAATTTATTGATCCCATAGTTAATAATATTTTTTGTACCAGGGAAGGGTGGATCTTTCGGGTCGACGAGTCCTCTTAATTTTGGATAAAGAGATAGCGTAAAATAACCGTGTGCAATAGTTGCTTTAAACGGTGATTCTTTGGCTGCTTTTTCTTGGTCTATATGAATCCACTGATGGTCATCAGTTGCATTGGCAAATGCATCGATCATTATTTGACTGATTGCGATCCAATTACTTTGATGAATTAAAGTTCCAACCTGGCACTTTAATTCATTTAAAACATTTTCTTTACTCATTATCACTCCCGATAAATTGATATTAGAGAGAAATCCTATCAAATAATAAGGCTATGTGACGAGTAGTGATTGAGTTTTACGTACATTATTTTCTATATATTTTGATGCTATAATTAAATCAGTCCTGCTAAGCTGACTTTGGGATTATGAATATGTCAGCACATAAAATAGTTTTAATCTTTTCAGCTCTGCTAATGGTTAGTGGTTGCGCTATTCAGCCAATGAGTAGCGGCAGTCCCTCAGCATCTGGCTCATCAATGCCCTCGGGTCCACAAATGCCATCTGGATCTAGTGGTTCCCCTAGCCCTCCTCAAGGCTCTTCTTCTAGTGCTTCTCAAAGCTCTTCTTCTGGCGTTTCAATAAGCAGTGGAGGTCAGTCTGTGTCCGGCTCATCAATGCCTTCTGGACAAGGTACACCATCTGGGTCTAGTGGTTCTCCCAGCACAACAAGTTCTTCTGGTACATCTCAAGGCACCGCTTCGGCTAGTGATACCGGGTCTAGTGGTACACAAGAACAGCAATCTGGATCAAACAGCCAGCAAGGTCAATCCAATACACAAACCGGAGTTTCATCTTCTGGTCAAACACAAGCAGGCTCTTCACAAACTGGATCGCAGGAATCAGCTATGAGTTCAATGTCTGGTAGTGATTCTGCTGCCAGTGTATTTGACGAATCATTGGGAGTTTTTGATCAAGAAATGGCAAGTGAAAGGATAGTGATTGCTTCATCCGGTGAAGGATCAGATGGAATGAGTGCTCAGGAAGCTGCAGATGCATCAGCGGTTGAATCAGGTCTTTTGGAAGGAGAAATACCCATGGAAAATGCTTCAGGCGAATCTTCCATAGGTGAAGCCACTGATCAAGACCAAGATGAAGCTTCTTCTCAACAACAAAATGATTCAAATGAGTCCAGCCATCAATCGGAACAAATGAAGGAAAGAATCCCCGATGATATTCCCATGGATGGTACCGGAGAGGATGTGATTGCTCGACAAATCAGAGAGGCAGCTATCCAAGAGGATGATCCAGAAATTCGAGAAGCATTGTGGGATGAGTATAGAAAACACATGGGAATTAGATAAAATTATGAAATTATGTTTAGCCGGTTGATGAATAAGCAATTCTTTGTGGTGTTGCTTGTCTTGTTATTACAGGTTTCAAGCTGTACTTCTTCAAAAACGATCCAGTATGAAAATATACCTCTTCAACGTGCTCAAATTGAACTTGCAGAAGCACAACTACTAGATATTGGTATTTTAATTTTTGATCCCAATTTACCTAAAGAAGAGCAAGAACTGATTTTTCCAGAAGTTAGAAAGGCCGAGGCTAGGTATATGCCTTATCATCTTAAAACAACTTTGGAAGACACTGGTTTTTGGGGTGGCATTTGGGTTTTACCAGAGAAATCAGAAGCAATGGACTTAATTGTCTCGGGTAGAGTAGAGATATCCAACGGTCTTAAGGTGGCGGTTAGAATTGGCGTTTGGGATATAACTGGTAGGGAGTGGATTAATAAAGTCTATGAAACAACTGTTCCCCAGAGTGCTTACAGTAAAAGACGAGATCATACTCAAGATCCATATCAAAACCTGTACAATAAAATTTCTAATGATCTTTTAGAAATTAAAAACTTGCTGTCCTTAGCAGAGCTACAAAGAATCAGTGAAATAGGTGACTTAAGGTTTGCTGCTGAGTTAATTCCAGACGTTTATGAAGACTATCTCGAAAAGAACAGCAAAGATATTATTAGTGCAATACGATTGCCTTCAGAAAATGACGCAATGATGGAGAGGATAAGGAGCGTCAAAGAACGTGAGTTTATTCTTGTGGATACTTTGAATGAGTACTATGCAAAGTTATATCAGGATATCTCAGGCCCTTATGAAAATTGGCGAAAACTTTCTCGTGAAGAAATACTGACCTATGAGGAATTACAAAGAAGTGCAAGAACTAGAAAGCTGTTGGGTGCAGCTGCCATACTTGGAGCTGTAGTCTACGACGGGGATAGTCAAGCGAGCAGCACAATGAAACAAGTTGCAGTGTATGGTGGAATGGAAGCAGTTAAAAGTGGTATGGGTAAGACGGCTGAAGCGAAAGTTCATAAAGAATCTCTTAAGGAATTAGGCGAATCTTTTGACATTCAGGCACAGCCCTTGATCATAGAAATTGAAGGACAGACGCTTAGATTGACAGGAACTGCTAAAGAGAAATTCTTAGAATGGCGTAAATTATTGAGAGAAATTTACAATGAGGAAACGGGATTTAATATTTCTGAAAATCTTGACCCTCAGGGTTAAAATTAATTTCTATGGATCACAAGAACTCTGAAAACGGCTCAGAAATCAAAACAGATTTAAGCAGTAATCAAGCTGAAAAATCAGCAAAAACTATTCATCAACAAAATCTTGAAAAAGATGACAGAAATAAGGTCAGTAGGAGGCATGCCTATTCTCTGGCAGCTATCTCAATGGTGGTTTTATTAATTGTTGTTTTGGTTCTGCCAGTTGTAATTCAAGAAACCGATGAACCAATCCAACAGATAGAAGATTCTCAATCCCAAACAGATCAGTTAACAATAGACCGTGAAATTTTGGCACAGAAACCTATTGCTCAAGCCATGTTTTCCGAATTATTGATAAAAATTGATGAAATAAAACTTTTTGGTGTTCAATTTTGGGGAGGGGAACAATGGGAAATGGTTCTAAAACTTCAGCAAGAAGGTGATACCAATTACCAAACAGCTCAATATCATCTTGCTGCCAATAATTATCGTGATGCTATGCAACACTTGGTTGGATTAGAAATGAGCATACCGGCTCTTTTGGAAGAATCTCTTGATAGAGGTATGGAAGCGATTTTGTCAGGAAATAAAGAATTAGCGATAAAAAATTATGAAACAGCTCTTGCCATTGATGGGATCAACCAAGAAGCAAAAAAAGGATTGGATCGGGCGCTTAAGCTTAATCGTGTGTTGGAATTGACTCAATTGGGTAATGATTTTGAGTCAAAGAGGCAGTGGAAAGAAGCTATACAAGCCTTTGAAGAGGCCTTGGCCATAGATCAGGAATGGCAACAAGCACAGTCTGGATTTGATCGGAGTAAAGAGCAATTTGAGACAGAAGAGTTTCAACGTTTACTCTCTTTAGGTTATCAGGCCATCAGGGAGAATCGGTTTGAATTAGCACGATCATCGTTTGATCAAGCTGTAGACATTCAGAGAGAATCTCCTGAGATTCAACAAGCCTTCGAGGAGTTGGATACTCAGGAAAGAATTTTTAACATCAAGTCGATGAAATACAAAGCTTTAACTGCTGAGGTCAATGAGCAATGGGACAATGCGCAGGCATTGTATAAAAGCATATTAAACCTGGATCCAAATATTGGCGAGATCAAAGAGAGTCTTACTAGGGTGAATCAACGCATTGAGTTATCAAATAATCTAACCTACTTTATCAGCAGTAAAGACAAGTTAAACGATGATAAATTTTTTACTCAGGCTGAAACAATGCTGACGCAGGCGCAGAACGTTATTAATCCTGGGCCAGTCCTCAAAGAACAGATCAGTGAGATGGCACAAATTCTCAAGATTGCGGCAATACCGATAGAAGTCACCATTTTTTCAGACAATGCAACAGAAATCCTTATTTTTAAGATTGGAAATCTTGGCGTGTTCGAACGATCTGTGATTCCACTCAGGCCGGGTGTTTATATAGCAACTGGTAAACGCAACGGGTATCGTGATGTGCAACTAAGATTTAAAGTGTCTGCTAGCAAAAAAGACCAAACAATTCGCGTGCAGTGTAAGGAGAGGATATGAGTCAGCACGCGTTTAAGAACAAGGGTCGAATCCGAGTTAACAATAAGATTATTGCTGCTTTCATTGTCACTTTGACCTATTTTCTTTTCTATCTGTTTACAGCAAATGCCGTTTTGATACAACTTCAGCCCATGGATGCAACAATCAGCGTTCGTGGAGGTGGGTTTCCTCATTTTAAAATAGGGGGTCGGTATTTATTGAGAAAAGGCAACTATCGATTAAATATTTCACATCCGGGTCATTATCCGCTCATTGAAACCATAGAGGTTAACGAAGATTCAAGTCAAAATTTTGTTTTTGACTTAAAACGATTGCCAGGGAAACTTTTTATCAGAACCGACCCTGAGTCCAAAATAACTCTGAAGGTAGATGATACTGTTTTTGAGCCAAGCCAGAACGGGGAATTTATTATTTCTGCAGGTGAGCATGCTTTAGAGATTCTAACGGAGAGATATTTTGCAGTAGAACAGAATATTCTCATTCAGGGGATGGAAATACAGCAGGAGATGGAAATCAGTTTGATCCCTGCTTGGGCAGAAATTTCAATTGCGTCTTTACCTATGGAAGCCAACATTCTTATTAATGGACAATTAATCGGGACTACTCCTGACACCGTAGAGATTCTTGAAGGGGAGTATGTAATGCTGCTCACGAAAAAAGGCTATAAACTCTTTGAACAAAGATTAAAGGTTAAGGCCAGTCAATCGCAAGTGATTGATGGTATTGAATTATCCAAATTAGATAGCACACTCAAAGTGATAACCAAGCCGACCGATGCTGCGATCAATATTAATGGAATTTATCGGGGCTTGTCACCCATCGTGATCGACTTACCGCCTGAGAAAACCCATCTCTTAGAAATTTCTAAACCCGGATATAAATCTGTGAGCAAGGAAATTATTCTAGATACAAGAGAAGCAATGGAGTCGGCTCAAATTGATTTCATCGAGTTTCAGCGAACTCTTGAACCATTAATGGGTTCTATCAAAATCACTGGTACAAAAAAGGCAGCAATTTTTTCCGATGATAAGCAAATCGCATCCATACCGGCAAGCATTCAGTTATTAGCAAAAGAACAAACTCTGACTGTTAAAAAAGAGGGACGGGTAACCCAAAAGATCAATGTCAAACCGACCCCCGGTTTTGAGCAAATGATTGAGGTGAGATTACTAACACCTGAAGAGTCTGTCTTGGCTGCCATGCCAAAAATAATCTCCACCAGTCAGGGATTGAAGATGCGTCTAGTTCCAACGGGAACTTTCATGATGGGTGCGCCAAGAAGAGATCAAGGAAGACGCGCAAATGAAACAGAGAGATTGGTGGAGATCACCAAGCCGTTCTATGTTGGTATGAGGGAGATTATTAATAAAGAATTCAGGCAATTTAAACCCAAACATACTTCTGGAGCTGAAACCTTTAGAGAGCTATCCAATGGTTTACATCCTTCGGTGATGGTGACTTGGTTCGAAGCCGTGGCTTTTTGCAATTGGTTAAGCAAGAAAGAATCCTTGGAACCTGCTTACGATAAGTTAGATGGTCAGTTTGTATTAAAACAACCAGTCACTAACGGTTATCGATTGCTTACAGAGGCTGAATGGGAGTGGTTGGCAAGATACAACGGAGGAGCAGGCAAGCAAAGATACCCGTGGGGACAGAGCATGCCTCCCGAGGAACAATCTGGAAACTTTGCAGATGAGTCAACTGAAAGTCTAGTGGCAAATGTTTTAACTGATTATTGGGATGGCTATCCTGTAACATCTCCAGCCGGTAAGTTTAACCCCAATCTTTTGGGAGTGTATGATTTGGGTGGCAATGTCGCAGAATGGGTGAATGACTATTATTCGGTCTATTTAGAAAACCTTAAGAAAATTGATTCAGATCCATTGGGGCCAGAAGAGGGAACCGCCAGGGTTATTCGTGGTTCGAGTTGGCGGCATTCCAGTATCAGCTCACTACGGTTCTCTTATCGAGATTACGGAACCCAGGGTAGGTTGGATGTAGGATTTAGAATTGCAAGGTATACTGATAATAGTTTTGATAAATAGAAAAAATGAAGGTTAGCAAAAGCAAAAAAATAAATAAGATTTTTCTCGTCTTAATAGGATGTATGTTGTTCCCGGTTCATGCAAATCCAGAACAGGATGTCCTCACATTATGGCTACAAGATTCACCTCAATTGGATGAAGATATACTCAAAGAGCAAGAGATAGAAAAAGAATTGGCCCGGATACAGGCCGCGTTTGATGAAGATGAGGTTTTGGAGGAGTTTATTCCGTCTGAACCGCTTTCTGCAGATATAGCCGTCAGTTTTCCTTCCGATATTTAAGTGTCTCAAGGGTTTTAATTATGAAAAATAACAATCTTTCAAAAGAATTCATTTACCAAGGATTGGCATTGATCCTGTCGATTATCATAGTTCATGCTTTTTATGTTTCGGTCGTCCGACCTGAAGCACAGGCAACTATTCTGGAGCAACAAATTATGATTGCTGAGGACATTAATTATGTTCCCGATCGATCTTTCTATGTGATCATCAAGGATTTTGAACAAGAAGCCTGCTTTATCTTGATGTTATGGGCATTTGCAATCATGACCATGAAAGCACAAATGGCAATCAATGAGAGGAAACTGCTGCAAGAAGATCTCATTCCCTTGCAACAAGGCATTCGAATCACTCCTAAAGACACCAACGAATATATGAGGCAATTGGCAAATCTTGCAGAAGCAAAACAGGATCTTTTACTGGCCAGAATATTAATGAACGCACTCAACCGATTTGCTACCACCAAAAACGTTCAAGATGTATCGACTTCAACGCACACAATGGTTGAATCCGAAGCGGATCGTCTGGAATCAGAACTTTCAATGATTCGTTATATTGCATGGGCTATCCCGTCCATTGGCTTTATAGGAACCGTTCGAGGTATTGGTGCAGCATTATCACTTGCACACAGAGCAGTAGATGGAGACATCAGTGGCGTGACACAGAATTTGGGTATTGCCTTTAACTCCACATTTATTGCTTTGCTAATCAGTATCGTAATTATGTTTCTAGTACATCAGTTGCAGTTAATACAGGAGCGCCAAATCTTTGAAACGGAAAATTATTGTGATCAAAATCTGATCAGTCATCTGAAAGGGGAGCAAGAGTAATTTTCCTAAGATGTTGTTATCGATTCATGCCATGGCTGATCTAGAAATATTCGTTTTATTCCTAAACAAGCAACGCACTGAACGCCGGATATTAAAGACTGGAGACTTCTATGGCGCGTCGTGAATTCAATGTTTTTAATTTATCTTTTCTGGATGTTATTTCCTGTGGTTTTGGTGCAGTTATTTTGTTTTTTATAATCATCAACGCACAAGTAAAAACTAGAAGTCAACAAGCCAGTGTGGATTTACTCAATGAGACTGAATTTTTACAAGAAGAGATTTTTGATGAACAAAAAAGAATGGTCAAGATAAAAAATGAAATTGAAAAAACCGCCCAGGATAACAATATCATCAGAGGCAGTATTCAAGCCCTGCTTGACAACATTGAAAAAATAGTAGCAGAGATATCGCTTTTCAAGAATCAGACTGTGGCTGCCAACAAGAGCATCAACCAACTTAAATCGGATGTGAAACAACTCGAACAGGCAAATAACAGAATGACAGCTGAATCCGAACTTGCAAAAAATGACCCCGGAGACCTCCTGAGAAAGTTTGAGGGTGAGGGCAAACGACAGTATGTAACAGAACTTAAACTGGGTGGTAAGCATGTGCTTTTTTTGGTTGATGCCTCAACCAGTATGTTGGGTCGTACTTATGTCAATGTGATCCGGTACAGGAATATGAGAGACGAACAAAAAGTCAAAGCACCAAAATGGAGGCAAACGGTCAATAGTGTTGATTGGCTTACGACTCGATTAGAAGCAGGAACAAAGTTTCAAATTTATTTTTTTAATGAAAATGCACAAAGTATTATCAGTGGCACCGATGGCCAATGGCTAGAGATAACCGACGGTACAGAAATTAAAAGAGCAATTGATCGGTTGAGAGGTACCGTTCCTGAAAAAGGGACTAGTTTGATTAATGCGTTTGAGGCGCTACAACAATTGAACCCACGACCTGATAATATTTTCCTTCTCACAGATGGGCTACCTACACAAGGAAACAGAAGCCCCTTACGTGAGACTAGGGTTAGTCCAGAACAACGGATCAAATATTTTAATCAAGCATTGCGAGAGTTGCCACCCATACCGGTAAATGTTCTGTTGTTTCCCATGGATGGCGATCCTTTAGCAGCAGAGGCTTTTTGGCGTTTAGCCATCAGATCAAGAGGTAGTTTCATGGCACCTTCAAGAGATTGGCCGTAATGAGAAAACGTCGCAGTATGGAGACCTTTAACCTCTCGTTTCTAGATGTGGTTTGCTGTGGCTTTGGTGCGGTTATTTTGTTGCTTGTCATCACCAAGATATATGAGCCTATGACCATTCAGAAGAGTCAAGAAGAACTCCAGAAACTACTGATAGTCTTGGAGAGAGAATTAAGTTTAATTCGAGGCGATACAACAGTGCTCAATCAAACACTGACAGAAACAAAAGAACAGTTATCGGAAAATGATGAGCAAAAGAA
>Ga0207989_1001539_pt1 | contig 11385 bp, 10 predicted proteins | sample ETNtaG_7_FD_185777 | JGI IMG/M metagenome (GOLD analysis project Ga0207989, IMG submission 185777) | Marine microbial and viral communities from oxygen minimum zone, Eastern Pacific Ocean - ETNP201406SV65 (SPAdes) (version 2) | ecosystem: Environmental > Aquatic > Marine > Oceanic ... | reverse complement strand
TGATTTTGTCCGCACAGGTAAAGTCATCGTAGGTGCTTCACCCAGAGCCATCCGCTCATACATTTCCATGGCTACCTCTCTCAGGGCATCCATCGTCCCCTTTCCATCTCTACCTCCTCTCATTCCTCTTCACCCTTGGAAATTATCCCTTCCGCTTCAGATTTGAGTTGTTGTAACATCTCTTCATCCATGGGTTCGGTACCAATAATCTCGACTGCGCTACGTACAAAGACATCCAGATCACTCAACCTCACCCCATCTGTATGTAGCATTTCGATATGGAGTATCCATTCCCCCCCACTAGGTATTTCGGGCACACTCCATTTTCGAAGACCTTCTAATTCCCATTCACCCTGACAGGTTTCAGAAATAATCTCACCAGGTTCTATGGTGTCAAGTCTTACAAAAACCTCGAATGAACGGCCCCGTTCGGTATAGTTTAGAAAATGTAATTCGAGAACACCGTTCTTACTCTGTTTTCGAGTAGCTGCTTCGACCTTCGCTTCACAGAAGATAGATTTCATAATTGTCGTGATGACGGGGCCAAGGTCGGGCGCGGGTTTGCCAACGATCCGAGCACTACGCTCAGCAATCTGGGGGAGAATCTCTCTGACTAACTCGAATTTCTCTTTCGACTTCACCCCCCGTTCCTTCTTTTTCAAGTGGGAGCGCAGCCCCCTCCCTAATTCTAACAGAGCTTTGCGAACTTCGCCATGAATAATTTCATTCTCTGCTACCGCTTCTTTTGCTTCTGATGTGAATTGGACATTTGTAGAAGCAAGGTGTAGAAGAACTGCAGCTGGCCCATGGGGGATACCCTTCCCTCCGCGCTGTTCAAGTCCATATTGTCGCCAATCAACAGATTCCATTGCTTTTGTGAGCATACAACCACCTTGCTGGTAGAGGAGGGGAACTCTGTTAGCGAAACGCAGAATCTGCACTTGCCCATCAGCAGGGAGGTTGCCCCCGAAAACCAACCCCACCTCAATTTGGAACGGTGCCCCATGAGCAACCTCTGGGCTTCGGGTCATGGTGGCGGCATATTGTGAATCGATTGCTTTGGCCAATCCTTTCTTGATCAGGATACCCTCGATGGGTGAAAGACAGTCGGTGCTCGGTGGTGAGAGTTTTTCTTTATTCAGCGAAGTGATGACACCCCGTGCCTGATCGAGAGTCAATTTTGTAGGTGACATGGTACGTTTTACGTTTGCACCATCACACACTCGCTCAGCAGCCCGCATGGAGACGCCGCTGAAATCCCTGCGAAGAAACCCCTTGAATTGAGATTGCATACTATCATGCGCCATTCTCATTAGCATCCCTATTTCCATTCCATCAGGATGGGGTTTGATCTCACGCGTCGCTCGGGGTAGTTTTTCAGTTACAGCCGGCCAATGGTGGATGGCACCATCAGGGTCGGTCAATTTGATATCTGCATGGGGATTAACAATCGAAGTCATACGCAAATAGTTCTCCACCGACTTTTTTCCACGGATATATTTCGCTCGCATGTGAGCATGTATCTGGACCCCATGTTCAACAGGCTGACATAACTCATCGAACCAAATGAGCCGTTCTTCTTCGTGCTTGACAGCCTTATTCTTCTTAGTGTCCAGACTGATGCGAGTTCGCAGTGCCGTCTCCTCCTCAGCAATTTTTGTCGTGACCTCAACCGTTCTCCCAGTACTGAGTTGGCTATACATCACCACCCCCGTAATTCCAATTCCCTGTTGCCCTCTACTCTGGCGAACAGCATGGAATCTACTTCCGAATAGGAGTTTACCGAACACATTAGCAATTGAAGAGCGAGGAATCCCGGGGCCCTTATCGCGAATGATCATTTCAAGAACGTCAGAATCTTCTTCATCACGTCGAATCTCTATTTCAATCACAGGTAAGATTCCCGCCTCTTCACATGCATCGAGCGAGTTATCCACTCCTTCTTTGACTGCAGTGATAATTGCGCGTTGGGGCGTATCGAATCCTAGGAAGTGTTTGTTCTTCTCAAAGAATTCTCCAATCGATATCTGTTTTTGCTGTGCAGCAAGTTGTCGCGCAGTTGGCCTTGTGGCAACATCCTCATCGAATTCGATACTCACGGTGCTCTTAGGTCAACACTCACAGTCCTTGAGCGTATGGTCAATTAGACGCGAACATGTCCGGCTCGTAGGCCGAGATCTTTCCCGTGAAGGCCGAAGCAGCAACAGTCAGCGGACTAGCAAGATACAACGATCCCGGCCCTGAGCGGCCGGAATAATTCCGATTGATGGCTGACACAGTTACCTGTTCTGATCGAACCGAGATGCCAGGTCCTGCCCCTATACATGCCCCACAACCAGGTTCGATAATCTCAGCTCCAACCTTCTTGAACAACTCGACCCAACCCTGTTCACTGGCGTGGTTTTGCACCTCCCCCGAACCGAATTGGATAAAGAAATCAACCCCTTCAGCTATTTTTCTGCCTGCAAGGAAGGCATTTCTACATACATCCGCATAGAAGCGGATATCATCGATCTTCCCAGCAGTACATGACCCCCCATAAGCAATATCGATGCTAATGTTCCCAAGTTCAGAGACGAGCATACCATTCGTGGGATCTGATGGGATGCCACGATTTGGATCACCTGGCGTTGCAACCATCGGTTCCAGATCGTCTAGATTCACAACATGTACCCCCCCCGAGTAAATGGCACCGGCATCTGGAAAGACGGCGTCTTCCAAGGTGATTGGATACCCTCTTCTTTCTTCTAACCAAGCTACTGTGACCTCATCCGCTTCACATATCCCCGTTTTTGCCGAACATTCAGTTGCCATGTTGCACAGTGTAGCTCTTTCATCCATCGACATGGAAGCCAGCCCCTCTCCACCGAATTCCATTGCCCGGTCAAGTGTTTCTTCATTCCTAGCATGCTTTGCGAGGATGTACAACATCACGTCCTTCGCAGTGACATTAGGAGCAAGTGTGCCAGTTAGTTCGAATCGAATTGATTCTGGGACGCTGACAAAGGTGATACCACCCTCGATCAAAGCAGCATATTCCGTCGCCCCGACACCGAATGCTAGAGCATTTGAACATCCACCCATGCACGTATGGCTGTCCGTTGCTTGTACGAAATCACCGATGTCAATGAATTCTTCGCGCGCTACTTGATGGCAAATGCCGGGCGACACACCATTCACAGCAGAATAATCGCGCACGCCCGTATGGGCTTGAAATTCAGATTGCAAATCGCGCAATTCCTGTATCTTCTCTTCAAGTGGTGAGAATCTAGGATTGAATGCAGCATACAACAGATGATCTTCAAACACCGCGAATTTATTCGGGTTTTGTACACTATACTCGTCACCGTGAGCTTGCTTCAAGAAGGCATGGACCTGGGCAGATGTAAATTCGTGCGAGTATCCAGAATCCACGCGAGCGACCAGAGAATCCCCGGGTAGTATCTGCCCACTTCCCCCAACACGTTTCCGAGCAATCATGTGCTCGAACATCGTCATGGGACCATCATCCCGTTCAATGGGGGGAATCACAACCTCCCCTTGTCTTAATCTGGCAGTGAAAGGTATGAGTCCCCCAGATTCAAGAATTGCGGCAGAAGCAGAATTGTATCTGGAAGTGAATTCAGTCAGTGAGAGACTTACTCCACTTTGTAATCGTCTGAGTTGGTCCAAGTCACCCATCAATTGCCCGAGATTGATGTTATTACGTTCATGGATTGGTGCGAATGAACGAGCGAATATCAGCCGTATGCCAGACCATCGCTCACATTGGGGCGCAGTCTCTCGTGAAGAACCAGTCCCTTTGCGGAAGCCCGAAACAATCCCCTTGAATCCTCCAGCCTTGAGCCCTCCCTCTCCAATGACAGATTTCCCTTCGATTGTGAGGCCGGCATATGCATTTTCAGCGATTCGCGCGGGATCCCAATCAAAACAGACCCACGCAGGGGTCATGACATCGGTATTAATGTCATCCAGCAAATCATCTGGGTCGAGGTCCTCCATTTTCAGACTGAGTCCCTCATGTACTTGTTGCCTGATGAGTTCGAAATCCTTCGTGAGAAATAAGACCCTGTCCTCTCCCGATAATGAAATCTCATTAGGGGGCCAAGCCGCCACATCCAGTCCCCCCACATCACTTGGACCTAATCGTATGCTATCATCGGTTCGGAAGAAAAGAGCTTTCAATTATACAAACCCTTTAAATATGATGCCCCGGCGCAAAGTATGATTGGAAAGGAGGTGCAACGATTGGTTCAGGAACGTCAAGAAGTCGAAGAAGTCGTCAAATGCAAAGAATGTGGGAGTCGCGATCTTGAACGGGATGAGACCCGTGGTGAGATTGTATGTCAAGCCTGTGGCCTTGTCCTTGAAGACAATGTCATTGATCACGGAGCAGAATGGCGAGTATTCAGCCCCGAACAAGGCGATCAACGCGCTCGGACAGGCGCGCCAATGACAGTAATGCTTCACGACAAGGGTCTTTCGACAGATATTGATTGGCAGAACAAGGATTACTCTGGCAAAACCATATCCAGCAAATTTCGCAGCCAATTCTATCGCATGAGGAAGTGGCAGAAGCGCTCTCGTGTCAGCAACGCTACCGAGCGTAATCTTGCTATGGCACTTGCCGAACTGGATCGAATGGCAAGCCGCCTTGAACTTCCTAAAGTAGTCCGCGAGGCAGCGGCAGTCAATTACAAGAAAGCAGTTGAAAAGAGATTGATCAGAGGCAGATCCATTGAGGGCGTAGCAGCTGCCAGCCTTTACGCAGCATGTAGACAATGTAACGTTCCACGCACACTCGATGAGATTGGTGCAGCTAGTCGCACTGGCCGAAAAGAGATTGGCCGCACATATCGATTCATGGTCAGGGAACTGAAGATGAAGATCATGCCTACTGGACCAGAGGATTATATTGATAGATTCTGCAGTGGCCTTGGTTTGGATGCAGAAGTCATCGCAAAGGCACGCGAGTTGATTGCTGCCGCCCAAGAGAAAGAACTGACAAGCGGGCGCGGCCCCACGGGTATAGCCGCCTCTATCATTTACATTGCTAGTGTGTTGTGCGGCAAGCGCCGCACTCAGCGAGAAGTGGCAGAAGTTGCCGGTGTCACAGAGGTGACGATTCGTAATAGATACAAGGAATTAATTCAGAACCTCAACATCGAACTTGAGATTTGAATCAATGCACCGGGGAGGATATACTCCGATGCGATACATGACTCCCCCTCCAACTCCAGATGACCGCCTACTCGAAGGACTAGCTGCGGCAGTTGAGCGTGGCGCCCTGTCCTGGCCCCTCCCTATGCCCCCCATTCAGGATGCGGATTTTCCTATTCTTCCCCCCTCCTCACCTGAACATGTCGTTGAGCGAGCCAAGGCCCTTTTCATCTCTGACCCTCATGGAGTTAATCGCCACCTTCGTGAAGTTGTAGATACTCTTGTCCCTCATAGAACCACATTCTTGGATCGTGATGACGATGAAGCATTGCGCAAGGCATGGAAGCGTTCGTCAACGCTGATTGAGCATGTGTTATTCAGAGTCTGCACTGATTGGATGGTACAAGCATTGGATGCAGAAGCACCAGATGATGAGCGGTGGTTCTCTTGTGTTGCATTGCTAGCTGGGCTGAGCACCCGCCCCTCGGGCCCACCAGTGCACATGGGGTATCACATGGTTGAATCTATGGCGATAGCAGCAGCACCTGGAAGCTGGCATGGAGGGGGGGCAAGGGGCCCACATCAGATTGATTTCAATCCAACAGATCGAATCACCTCAACGGATCTTATTCCCCATGAACTTGGAGGTCAAGCAGCAAATTGGCTCTTGGATCGGCTTGAGGGCGGTTCGACAGAACAACAAGAACTTCTGGTTGAGATACTACAACTCTTACTCGAGAGACCCGGCTTGATTGAACGTCTGGAGGTACTCCATCGCCTCGTTCGCCTGAGTGCTGAAGGTCCTGAAGTAGCAGTCCGCGTACTCCGAGCAGCAGCACGAATGCTTGATGTCGATATTGCGGCGGGTCGTGAAACTCTGAACCTATTGGCAGCCCGCTCGGAGCTTGAGATTAGGAGAACATTCGCCGATGTTCAAACACGTCTTTTTCGCAGGTTAGGGAAAGAAGGCCTGCCGTTTTTTGAAGCCCAACTCGCCGACTCAGATGATGATGTGCAAGCCGCCGCGTCAGCAACTGTGAAGGATCTGAAATTTCTTGATCCCGAGATGTTCCGAACTCAGTTAGCAAAATTGGTTGATCATCCCCATGTGAATGTACGCCGTAATGTAGTGCAGGCATTGAGGGATTATCTCAATATCTTCCCCGACGATCCAGAAGGACTCGTAGCACGCCTTTGGGCGGATCCGGATGAACTCGCCCGTGGGCGTTTGAGAGAACTAATGCTACGAATGGAAGAGTTAACCCCGTCTTCCTTTTCCACTCTTGGAATAACTGTCCTCAAAGATGATGCAACAGCTCTAGACAGTGTCTTTGAGATATTGGACCATCGCCGCCCTGAACGTGTTGTTTCATGGAAGCTACATTTTTTTGAGGATGGCCCTCTTCCAGATCCAGTTTTTGTAGATCCAGTAGATACTGCAATGACTGGGGCTGAATTCCTTGTTGATGGACTTGATGGGAGTTTCAATGAAGAGTGACCTTCCCCTCTGCCAACCCCCTTTCCCTGAACGCCAACCATACATCAATCGATTCGAATTCAATGGCGTCTGAATTATGATTCATTGAATGGTTCGCATTCACTTTCGAAAAATCACTGTAAAGAGATTGCCTTGGTTATGATGCTCGCCAATATTCCATTTCCAAATTCAAATCTTCAAACGACATAGATGAATGAATCATCGTAAATCCTCTAATTTCACTTTGAGAGAAGGTAGTTTTTGAGAAAGGACATGACGCGATGTCTTTGGTGGAAACAACTTCTCACTCAACCCCATGGCTATGACCTCATCCTTGGAGATTTCCATCAGCCCACATTCAGGCCAGACATCGACTTGAATTGTCAGGTCGCCCATATAATCTACGAGAATAGAAGGAATCCACTTGAGTCCTAACTTCATTGCTGCGTTATAGCGGTGGTGCCCATCCAAGATTGTGAGGCTGGCTTGATCCACTAGCAATGGCTTGTGTACCACCCCTGTTTTGTTGAATTTACGAACCATTTTTTCGACCCGATGAGTTTGCACCTCTTCATGAGGCCGTAGTGCATCAACTCTGAGATTGATAATTCTGTGCCGTATCCTTTCGATACCACTCAATAATTCCTTCTGCACATCCTCTCGTTGTGATGCATGGTGCATTTGATCAAGTAGCCATCCCATCGGGTTACCTGAATCATACAATGCACATCTCTCCAAATTCAAACCAATGAGTCCCCCATTCTGCGCGATATAGTGTTGCAGTACTGCAACAGATTGCATTTCACCATGGATACCGACGGGGTGAGATTCGAAATCATTCCTAGCTCCTGCTGGAAAGAGGTAACGCCCACAAGCAACAAGCCGGCTCGGAGCATCATCCCCCTCCGGTTTTTCGATGATATTAGTCACATTTTCTCCATCCATCTCAACCACACCATATCGATGTAGAATCGCTTCAGGAACTTCGACTAATCCAAGGATTGGCCTTTCATGCTCCACCCATTTGTCAACAAGACGTTTTGAAGCGAGGGAAGGTTGCCACTCCGTGTTATCCTCTGCTTTCTCAATAAGTGCATTGTCGGCCATCAGCACAAGAAACGGCCCATCAATCGATCCAATGGCTTGCGATATGGCATCTCCTACACCACGGGGGTGTTCTTGGATATGCATGATGACATCGGCTTTCTGTGATGGTTTGAACATCCATTCACTCAGATCTGGTCGTTTTTTCACCAGTTGCTGCTTTGCATCTGTATTCCCTCTTGCCACTTCAAACAGATGTTCCTTTCCCTTACTTAGGACAAGATGTATGCGTTCAACACCCGCTGCCGCCGCCTCAGCAACGACATGAATGATGAGAGGCACATCGAGTAGAGGCAACGCTTCCTTTGGGGTGGCAAGCGTGGCAGGAGCCATACGGGACCCGGCCCCGGCTGCAAGAATCACCGCATCACGAACCGGGGCCATCGTATCGCAGAGGAGTTACTGCTTCATATCCGGTCCGCCTCGCTATGATGTGATTAAGGTGGACTCGGATGCTCCCCCCTCCCCATCTGTAGCAATACCGGCAAGTGTGGCAGTCACCCTCCTCCTCATTTTTTACCTTCGACTCAGCCCTGCAGGCCCTTGGGGTGAACCGAAATTCACGAATGGAGTTGTAGGAACTTCGGCTCTTGCAGCACTCTATGTTTCATGGTATAGATTCACGTTTCGCCGCGGTGGAGTTCTCATACCCGTACGGGAACTTCAACGACCAAGAACCGCCGGGGTGAAAGCAGGAGTATTTTCTATTATCTGTATTTTTTCAGCCCGAGCCTTTGGTGGCAGCACATTACTTCCAGGTGCTTCTGGTCTGGTGATCTTAGTCATTGGACTGCTTGCTCTATTACAATCATTGTATCTTCTTACTCTTCGCGAGCCATTAACCTCTGTCATCTCAGAAGAGATGTGAATCACCAGAAACTCAATCCTTTCGGTTTTTTTCCTTCTGCTGCGCTACGTGCCAAGTGATCGGCCCTTTCGTTCCATCTGTGCCCTTCATGGCCCCGGACATGATTCAATTCCACACCTCTTCCAACTCTCGCAGCGCTCAGAGCAGCTCTGACGACATCAACAAGTTCGAGATTCGCCTTTGCTTTCCATCTCCCTTCAGCGATTTCAATCGCATACATAGAATCGCAACGAATCGTAATCTCTTCACCCCCATCATATTGATTCACCCATCGCAAACCCTCTAGAAGTGCAGTTAATTCAGCAGTGTTGTTTGAAGCTAGTAAAGCCCCCTTCCAATCATCACTTCCGGGGTCAATCTGAACTAATCCATAAAATTCTTCTGAAATTGTTCCTCTCCCTCGCCCCAGCCCATCGTCGCCGTGAACAATTACTATACCCCACCCTGCCCGCGATTCATCATTGATATTCATACAAGACCCATCAGCATAGATGTGGATGCGATTCACAGTAGATCGCCCTATTCGCCAATCAGCGTTCGGTAGTCATCTGCACTGAGCAGTTCGTCAACCTGGCCTAAATCATCTCCCTGGAGTTTTACAATCCACCCATCGCCGTAAGGGTCGTTGTTGATGGTTTCTGGAGAGTCTTCAAGCAACACATTCACTTCTACAACCGTTCCACCGACGGGTGAGAATATTGGCGACGATGATTTTACTGAATCAACAGCTGCGAATTCATCCATCGCATCTACCTTTCCTCCGATATCTGGAAGTTCAACATATACAATATCAGTCAGAGCATTTTGTGCATGATCGGTGATTCCAATGGTTACGACCTCACCATCTGTCCGCACCCATTCATGCTCTTTCGTATATCTCAAGGCCCCAGGAATGTCACTCATGTTCTTCCTCTCTGGGGGCGAGAACATCTTTCGGATTGAGTGTTTTGTTTCATTCCTCATCAGAGGGTAGGTCATTTTTCCTCATGACTAATTCAAGGCGAGCCCATGCATTAGATGGGGCCCCTGCAGATTCAGACTCCTCTAATTCTTCGTAGGATGTATTGGGAAATCGCCGATTGAACCATTCCACTTGTCGACGTGAGAGGATTGCGCAAATGCTGACAACAACCGCCAAGACAGGTAGTATCCACCCACCGATTCCAGATGCCCAACAAATTTTTCCTGTTGCAGAATCACAATTAATTCCCGGGGGCAGTCGACCTAAGGAAAGTGAAACAGCAACCCCGGCCCATAATCCAAGAGCAGTGCCGATGAGAAGACGAGTAGACTGTGCAGCAGGTGTATTCATACATTCACCGCGGTGCACTCCCGTCAGTAGGTCTCCCTGACGAGGTTGAAGATTTTGTAAGGTAATAATGCCCGATTCACTGGTGTCACCTCAAGAATTCTTGCATCATCTCTCCGCCGAATGTCTTGTAGCAATGGGTGGCGTGATTTCTTGTGTAATGTCAATAATGCTGGTTTGTCAACGTGTAGTAATGCTCGAACGGCTTCAACAAATCCTTCCGACTCAACTTGAAATTTTCCAATTTCATCAACGACCAACACTTCACATTCTTCCATGGCCGAACGAAGAGCAGGCACGGCCACAGTTTCCAATACTTCAGGATCAATTCCCAACCCGAGTATTCGATTTCTAGAATCAATGGCTTTGTGAGCGATGATTCCTTCTTCCCCAGTACGGTAATTCACAATTTTATGGCCCCGTCGCTCATTATCCTCGATGATAGGGAGCGTGATAACGCCACCTATGATGTTGTTCTTATCGAACGTGCCACCCGCAGCTGTAATTTCCTTTTGACGCTCATCAGTGATCATCTGGAGCAATTTTTCCAGAACCGCACTTTTGCCGCTGCGGGGCAGCCCCGTAATCCCAATCTTTGGATGAATTCCCATCAAGTCACCTCTTGTGCCGATTTTTAATGGGGGGGCATCTGGCTATAAATCAAGGTGCAAAAACGAGTTACTCCCCGCGTTGCAAACTATCACGGATTTGCTTGATGAGTTCTTCATCGCCCAGCATTGGAATGCCACATAACTCCCTTCCATTCGTCATCCAATACCAACCTTCTGTGACCCAATCGAAGAGCTTAGCCAAATCATCATCACTAAGTCCACACTCATCCGCGAGGGCCCTGATGAGAAGGATTTCCTCCTCTGAATACTCACCATCAATTGCACACACGAGCATAGTATCTCGTAAAGCCAATCTTCGTACGCGGTCGGTAGTTGCACCCATGACTTCTTTGATATCCGGTGGTGATTCTAAGAGTATGCGCTGTTTTGCCCGAACATCAGGATGCATCAGCATGCGTCCCATGACTGATTCCAACGCTGCAAGTTCCTCAGATTTCAATCTTCCATCAACCGCAGCAGCAAGGACGAGCAATGTCACATAAGCACCACGTTCATCAGCGTCGAATTGATCACTGATATCTGGAAAGAGCATGCCGATCACTCAATCTGCTTGAGAAGTCGATATCCATCTTGCATCCACTCAAATCCATCAACGACCCAATCGAGTAGATCGTCCACCACATCAAAATCGATATTGAGTTCTTCAGCGAGAAGATCGAGAAGTTTTCGCTCATTATCATCCACTTCACCATCCGCTGCAGTCATCAAAACAGCATCTCTCATCGCTAATCTTGCACCTTCTCTCCCTAGTCCATCAATTGCCTCGCGCAATGATGGAGGGTTCTTCAGCCATTTCCTAGCTCTTTCTCTAGTCTTTGGCGGGAAAAGAGCAGTT
>Ga0207989_1001528_pt1 | contig 11445 bp, 10 predicted proteins | sample ETNtaG_7_FD_185777 | JGI IMG/M metagenome (GOLD analysis project Ga0207989, IMG submission 185777) | Marine microbial and viral communities from oxygen minimum zone, Eastern Pacific Ocean - ETNP201406SV65 (SPAdes) (version 2) | ecosystem: Environmental > Aquatic > Marine > Oceanic ... | reverse complement strand
CATTGGCAAGAACTATAAGTTCATCTTTTGATCAGTTTTTTAAAAAAAGTAAAAATAAATATAGTCTAGGAATATAGTTGAAAAAATAATGAATTACGATATTGCAATTATAGGAGCAGGACCAAACGGCAATGCATTTGCATGCGCTCTTGCTGATTCTAATCTTAAAATAGCTTTAATAGATAAATGTCCAAAAGGAAAATTACAAAATCCAAAAATTGATGGAAGAGATATAGCTTTAACTCATCGTTCAATAAACATATTAAAGGAAATTGGATTTTGGGATTTAATTCCAAATAATTTAATATCTAATATAAATAAGGCAAAAATTTATGACGGAGATTCTTCCTACTCACTAAATTTTGAAAACAAAAATATTAAAAAAGATTATTTAGGATGCTTAATACCAAATTTTTTAATTAAAAAATATTTACAAAAATTATTAGAAAAAAGGAAAAATATATTTTCAATTGAGTCAGAAATTATTGATTTTCAAAATAATGACAATTTTATTTCAATTTTATTATCAAATAAAAAAAAAATTAAAGCTTCATTAGTTATTGGAGCCGATACTCGATTTTCATACACTAGATCAAAAATGGACATTTCTTCCTTTGTAAAAGATTTTAAAAAAAACATGATTGTTTGTAGAATGAAAACAGAAAATATTCATAATAATATTGCCTATGAATTTTTTAAATACAACAAAACACTTGCTTTACTTCCGTATGTTAATAATGAAGCTTCAATAATAATTACTGACACTAAAATAAACACAGAAAGATTGCTTAAATTAAAAACAAAAGATTTTAATTCTGAGGTTGAAAAAAATTTTAATTTATTCTTTGGAAAAATGCATCTAATTGGAAAACGTTACTCTTATCCAATGATCACAGTATATTCAAAAAAATTTATTTCTAATAGATTTGCTTTAATCGGCGATGCTGCTGTAGGAATGCATCCTGTTACAGCACATGGATTTAATTTAGGATTACAAGGAATAGAAATTCTCACTAAAGAAATTAAATCAGCTATAAAAAATAATATTGATATCGGCTCAAATTTCGTTTTAAACAAATTCCAATACAAATTACATCTAGCCGCAATACCTTTATACCTAGGCACAAATACAATAGTTCAACTTTATACAAACACTTCAAAGCCCGCTAAAATAGCAAGAAAATTTGCTCTAAGAGCAGTTAATACCATTAAACCTTTCAAAAAAGCGTTTATGAATGTTTTGGAATAAATTTATTAAATGTATAGTTTAAAACATTAATTTTAGACATTTATAAAAAAATCAACTACAAATATTATTAATCAACCAACCAGAAAGCCTAAAATGAATATGATAAACAAATGCAGCATATACAAGCTAGTAGGTTCTTTAATAGTTTCTCCAATAATATTTTATATTACAATTGCATTTACAAAAATATCAGGTGTAACTTACGACATATCACATGGAGATGCTTTTATTATTTGGGTACTGTTAGCAATATTAGTTGTTCAATGTTTTAAATGTGAGCATGCCAATAAAAGAAAAAGAAAATAAAAACTTTTTACGAAACTTTTTTTTGAAAGCTGATTATATTGTCAGTTTTTAAAACTTTATTTCTAATCATTGCTTTCTTAAGTTTATTCACCATATCTATGATCATTTCGTCTGCGTGAAGAGGGCCAGGAGTAAATCTTAATCTTTCTGTACCTTCTGGTACAGTTGGATAATTAATAGGCTGAACATATATACCATCTTCATCAAGCAATTCATCACTGATTGTTTTACACTTTTGTGGGTCACCAATGATAACCGGCACTATATGTGACGAATTCTCTAATACATTAACACCAACTTTTTCAAGCTCAGTTTTTGTTTTTAATGATCTTTCTTTTATTTGTTCTCTTAAATTATTGTGTTCTTTCACAAATCTTACCGATGAGATTCCGCCAGCACAAATTACTGGGCTTAAGCTAGTTGTAAATATAAAGCCAGGAGCCAAGCTTCTAATTGCATCTAAAAAATCTTTTTTTCCTGCTACATAACCGCCTTGCAAACCAAAAGCTTTACCTAAAGTTCCATTAATTATGTCTACTTGATCTTGCAAATTTTCTCTTTCGGATACTCCACCTCCATTTAAACCATAAAGACCAACTGCATGAACTTCATCTAAGTACGAAATTGCATTATATTTTTTACACAATTCAAGAATTTCTTTGACTGGGCTAATGTCCCCATCCATTGAGTAGACAGATTCAAACACTACACATTTCGGACCCGCTATTGTTATTAATATTTCTTCTAAATGCTTTAAATCATTATGTTTCCATATTATTTTTTTTGCTCGACTATTTTTTATTCCTTGAATAATTGATGAATGATTCTCGCTATCACTGATAAATGTTATATCAGATAAAACTTTAGGAATAGTTTCTAAAGTTGTCAAGTTTGCAACATAGGCTGAAGTAAATAATAGCGCTGACTCTTTTTTGTGTAAATTTGACAATTCATTCTCTAATGCCTCATGATATTTTGTAGTACCCGAAATATTTCTTGTTCCTCCCGATCCCGCTCCAACACTATCAAGCGCAGTTTTCATTCCATCAATAACTACCTTGCTTTGGCCCATTCCCAAATAATCATTGGAACACCAATTGACAATTTTTTTAACTCCATATTTAGAATACCAAATACCATTTGGAAAACTTCCTCGTTTTCTAAGAATGGTATTAAAAACTCTATATTTACCTTCAGTTTTTAATTGATCTAATATCTTTTTAAATTGATCTATATATTTCATTGTCCACACTCCATTAAAATATATTAATTATAAATGATTAAGTATTTGGTTTAAAGAATTCTTTTTCTCCTATAATTTTATTTTTTTCAAGCATATCAAAATATGGGGATTTTAAATCCTCGAACGCATCTGCCCATGTCCCTTGAGTAGCAGCTTTTGAATATTCTGTTGATCTTCCCTCAAAAAAATTCATATGCTCAACGGCATTTAAAATTGAATCAAGCCAACTTAAAGGATTCTTTTCAACTTTATATATTTCATTTAAACCTAGTTGTATTAGTCTCCTATTTGCAATCCATCTAATGTATTGCTTAACTTCCGCAGCTTTTAAATTTTCAAGCGGTCCCATCTCAAAAGATAAGTCTATAAAAGCATCTTCTTGCATTACAGCTGTTCTGCATGCATCATAGATTTCTTGTTTTAATTTTTCAGTCCATATTTCTGGATTTTCACTTACAAATTCCTTAAACAATCTTATCATTGAATTGCAATGTAATGTTTCGTCTCTGACAGACCAGGTTATAATTTGACCCATGCCTTTCATTTTATTGTGTCTTGGAAAATTAAGTAATATTGCAAAACTAGCAAAAAGCTGGACACCTTCGGTAAATGCACTAAAAATAGCTAGTGTTTTTGCTATGTTGTGCAGTGAGTTAACATCACACTTTTGCAAGTAATCATATTTATCCTTCATAGCTTTAATTTTTAAAAATTCTGAATATTCGGATTCTGGCAAACCTATTGTGTCTAACAGGTGTGAATATGCAGCAATATGAACCGTTTCCATAGCTGAAAAAACTGACAACATCATCTTTACTTCTGTGGGTTTGAATACATTCATGCAGTGTCCCATGTAATAATTGTTTACTTCTACATCGGCTTGAGTAAAAAATCTAAAAATTTGCATAAGCAGATTTTTTTCAGATGGGGTAATTGTCTTTTGCCAATCTTTAACGTCATCACTCATAGGCACTTCTTCAGGCAACCAATGAATTCTTTGTTGTGTTAACCAAGCATCATAACACCATGGGTATCTAAAAGGTTTGTAAACAGGAACGCCAACCATCAATCCCTTTTTATTCTTCATATCATTAATTAAAGTGCTAGTTTTATTTTCAATTATTTGAGCCATAATTATCTAAAAAATTTTAGATGATTCTGAGATTCTATATTATTTTAATTTTTAACCATTGATTTGAATCAAATCAATTTTTTAATTTGTTGTTTCTTTTAAATATTCTAATAGATCTAATATTTGATTTTCTTTTTTCAATCCACGAAATGACATTTTTGTACCAGGTACGAATTTTTTAGGATTTGCAATATATGCTTTTAAAGATTCTTCATTCCAGATTATATTTGAGTTTTTTAGTGCATCTGAATATTTAAAATCCTCTATAACTGCCGCTTTTCTTCCAAAAATTTTCACCAAATGAGGGCCAACTTTATTTTTTTCTTTATCAACAGAATGACAAGCTTTACACTTATTAAACACTTTTTTTCCTGCTCCAGAATCTGCAAATGAAAAATTTGAGCTAAGACAAAGTGAAATAATAATAATAAAATAAATTAATTTGTTGATTTTCATTTTACTGCTAGAATTTCTCTATTAGTGCTATTTTTGTACGCTAAATTAGCTTTTTCAGCATTAAGCAAAATAAACTTTTCATTAAAGATTTTTCTTTCATTTTTAAGTTGTAGTCTGATTGAGTAATACAAAATTGAAAAACTCAAAACTGTAAAAATATATGCTGGCCAAACATAGATTCCGTAACCATTTAAATTTAATATTTCCATAATAGATTTTATAAAAAATTATTCATTTACAAGAATTGATTTAGATCAAATAACATTAAATATTGATCTGAATCAACTGATTTAATCAAATAAACACTATTTGTTTAATATGGATTTTAATTTTTTATTTCCAAATAATAAAAATATTTTTATAGTAGTTGTTTCTACTATTATTTTATTATTACCAATTAAACATGTTGTTTCTTCTGAAATAGGAGGAGAAATTTTTCAAGAAAACTGTTCAGGATGCCATACTATTGGAAAAGGAAATTCGGTAGGACCTGATTTATCTGGAGTAACTATAAGAAGAGAAGAAAACTGGCTTATAAGACAAATTAAAGATCCAGATGGATTAGTTGAAGAAAAGGATCCAGTCGCATTGCAGCTCTTGAAAGAATTTAATATGCCAATGGTGGCGCTAGGTTTAAGCGATGAAGAAATAAAAGAAATAATTTTATATTTAAAAAATATTGACAAAAATATTAATCAAGAAGCAACTTCGACAGCCGATCTTCCTTCCCGGTATATATTCACGTTGATTATAAGTATTTTATTAATAATTTTTATAACGTTGTTAGCTCTTAAAGTTGGAAAAAAAAATGTGGACATTAAATGATTTTAATAAATTTAATAAAAAGGAAATATCATGAAAAACGGTAGTAACGGCAGCAAATGGTTTAATATCAGCAAAGATTCTCGATCTTGGGAAGAATTCTATAGAAAAAGATGGAATTATGATTACAGCGTACGAACAGGCCATGGTGTTAACTGTGGTATGGCATGTAGTTGGGAGGTTTTTGTAAAAGATGGACTTATCTGTTGGGAACTTCAAAAAACTGATTACCCACAAATTGATCCCGATATTCCAAATATTGAACCAAGAGGTTGTCAAAGAGGTGCTACTGCTTCATGGTATCCTTACAGTCCTTTAAGACCAAAGTATCCTTATGTTCGTAAAGTGTTATGGGATTTTTATACTGAAGAGAAAAAGAACGGCAAAGATCCAGTAGAAGCTTACGCAAGTATTGTTGAAGATGAAGAAAGATCAAAAAAATACAAATCAGCAAGGGGTAAATCAGGATGGAAAAGAGTAAGTTGGGACGAATCTACTGAATTAGTGGCTGCTGCACAAATTTATACTATTAAAAAATATGGTGCAGATCATATGGCTAATTTTTCACCTATACCAGCTATGAGCTTGTTAAGTTTTATTTCAGGTCATAGATATAATAATTTATTAGGTGGAATTTATTGTAGTTATTATGAGTGGTATCACGACCTTCCACATAATTCTCCAAGCATGTTTGGTGATCAAACTGAAAATTGTGAAAGTTCAGATTGGTACCTTAGTACATATTGGGTAGTTGCTGGTTCAAATATAAATATGACTCGAACAGCTGATGCTCATTTTGTTTCTGAAGCAAAGTACAGAGGTTCAAAAGTAGTAGTAATGTCTCCTAACTATTCAGATGTAACGAAATATGCGGATACATGGGTTCCAGTTGTTCCTGGTAGTGACGGAGCTTTCTTAATGGCATGTATACATGTTATTTTAAAAGAATTTTATGTTGATAAAGAAACACCATACTTCACCGATTATGTAAAACAATACACCAATTTACCTTTCCTTGTTGTTTTAGAAGAAGACGGAGACAAATACCAGATGGGAAGATTTGTTAGAGCATCCGATATTGAAGAATATAGCAAAGAAGAGAATGCTGATTGGAAACTTATTATGACCGATAAAGAAGGAGAACTACATATACCTACTGGCTCTATTGGTTTCAGATGGGAGAAAGAACCTACAGGAAATTGGAATCTTCAACTAAAAAACGCAGTTACTAAAAAAGAATTTGATCCACTTTTAACTTTACTAAAAAATGATGAAAAAAAAGCAATGGTCTCATTCAGCGACTTTACTGAAACTTTTAATATAAATATAGGCAAGACAAATGGCAAAGGCAATAAAGCAAAAGAAATTTTACGTGAAGTTCCAGCAAAAAAAATTAAAACAAAAGATGGGAAAGAACTGCTTGTAACAACTGCTTTTGATCTTACAATGGCACAAGCAGGTGTATCAAGAGGATTAAAAGGAGATTATCCTAAAGATTATAACGACCCAAAACCTTACACTCCAGCATGGCAAGAATCTCAAACAGGCGTGAGCAAAGATCTTGCTATTCAGATAGGAAGAGAATTCGCAGAAAATGCTGCAAAGACAAAAGGAAAATCCATGTTCATAACTGGACCGGGCGTACAACACTTTTATCATGGAGCTTCTTTGTATTACCGAAATATGGCAGTAATGACAGCTCTGTGTGGTTGCAACGGAGTTAATGGTGGTAATTTTAATCATTATGTTGGTACACAGCATACTCGTTTAAATGCTGCATTTGTTAATATGAGTGGAGCTCTTGACTGGCAGAGACCTCCACGACTAATGAATAGTACCTCTTTATGGTATTTTCAAACTGGTCAATGGAGATATGATGGTATGTCGCTCGATACACAATGGGCTACGGGAGCAAAAAAACTTCCAAAATTCAATACTCCTGCAGATATGAACTCTCTTGCAGTTAGGCTAGGGTGGTTACCTTCATTTCCTCAAGTTGATAAAAAAAATCCGATTAAACTTTATAAAGAAGCAATTGATGCAGGATGCAAAAATGACGATGAAGTAAAAGAATGGGTTGTGAAACAATTTAAGGAAAGCAAATTGAATTTTGCAATTAACGATATAGATGCTCCAGAAAATCGATTGAAAATGCTTACAGTATATCGTGGCAATCTTATTGGATGTAGTATGAGAGGATCTGAATTATCACTCAAACATTTCCTTGGAACGCATAATAATGTTATGTGGGACAAAGAGCCTGCAAAAGACTTAGTTAAAGAAATCAAATGGCACGAAGAATCTCCAATTGGAAAATTAGATTTTTTAGTAAATCTAAATATAAGAATGGACTCTACCGCATTATATTCAGATGTAGTTCTACCAGCTGCCTTTTGGTATGAAAAATACGATGTTACTTTCGGAGATATGCATGCTTATGTTCATCCTTTAACACCAGCAACACAACCACCATGGGAAGCTAAACATGATTGGGAAGCGTTTAAAATTATTGCTAAAAAATTTTCTGAATTGGCAAAAAAACATTTTCCTGAACCTGTAAAAGAGATTGTGTTCAATTCTACATGGATGGATACTCCTGGTCAACTTGCTCAACCATTAGGAGAAATTAAGGATTGGAAAAATGGCGATACAGAACCTGTTTCAGGAAAAACTTTCCCTAGTGTAAATATTGTTGAAAGAGATTATACAAAAATTTATGATAAATTAGTTTCTCTTGGTCCACTTGTTAGTAAACCCAAAGGTTATGGTTCTAAAGGTCAATATACAGATTTAACACCTATTGTTGAGGAAGAACTTAAACATAACGAAGCCTTAGATGTAAAAAATGATCGTGTATACTTTGAAAAACCGGAACAATTTTGTGAACTCTTGCTTCAAATTTCTCCAGAATTAAACGGAAGATTGTCGTGGCTTTTTTTCAAAGAAATGGAAAAAAAAGTAGGGCTTCCGCTTGCAGATATGGTTGAAGTAGTTAAAGGCAGAAAAGTTCATTATAAAGATATCATTTCACAACCCAGAAGAATCCATACAACGCCACAGTGGAGCGCTGTGTTGCACGATAATAATGGAAAACAAAGAACTTTCGGCCCTTTTACAATGAATGTAGAAAGATTAAAGCCTTGGCACACACTTTCCGGAAGGCAGGAAATTTATTATGACCATCGAGGAATAAGGGAATTAGGAGAAGGCTTGCCTACCAACAAGCCACCAATAGATATGGTGGCCGTCGGAGATATCAATTTAGATAAAGCTGGTCCAAAATCAAAAGTTTTTCGATTTATTACACCTCATGGTAAATGGCAGATACACAGTTCTTTTAGAGACCACTGGCCAATGTTGCATATGTCTCGAGGAGGTCCAACAGTCTGGTTAAATCCAGATGATGCAAAAAGTATCGATGTTAACGATAACGATTGGGTGGAAATGTTTTGCGAAAATGGAATCGAAGTAGTAAGAGCAGTGGTAAGTCACCAAGTGCCAAGAAATATGGCCATCTGTTATCATCAAGTTGAGAGACATGTAAATGTTCCATTCTCACCCCTTGCAAAAAAGAATAAATTTTCAGGACTACGAGGTGGAAACAATAATGCTAGCACTCGAATTCTAATGAATCCAGCTACCATGATTGGAGGATATGCTCAATTTTCTTATTACACCAATTATTGGGGACCAAGTCCATCTGAACGTGATCATGGAGTAATCATTCGTAAGATGCCACTTGGAAAAGAAAAGAGACCAATTTATCAGGAAAAAGATTTAGACAAAGTTCCAACAGAGGAAACAGTATGAAAATAAAAGCACAACTAAGCATGTCATTTAATCTTGAAAAATGTATTGGATGTAACACCTGTACAGTTACTTGTAAAAATGTATGGACGAACAGAAAAGGAACCGAGTACATGTGGTGGAATAATGTCGAAACCAAACCCGGGATTGGTTATCCAAAAAAATGGGAAAAACAAGATTTGTGGAAAGGAGGATGGAAAAAAGACGGAGATAAATTAAAACTTCGATATGGAAGCAAAGCTAAAATGCTTTCTAATCTTTTTTACAATCCACATACACCTGAAATGAAAGATTACTATGGTAAAAACGATGTGTATTCTTTCAATTACGAAGATCTACATTCGTCTAAAAGTAGCAAACAACAACCGGTAGCAAGACCGAAGTCTATGGTGACAGGAAAAGAAGATATTTCTATTGATTGGGGTGTAAATTGGGAAGATAACGCTGGCGGCACTCATGTTACCGGAAAACAAGATGTAAATTTTAAAAACATGAACGAAGAAGAAGTTGATGCAACTCTCAAATTTAGAGATGTATTTTATTTTTATCTTCCTAGAATTTGTAATCATTGCGTAAATCCTGCTTGTGTATCTGCTTGTCCATCTGGCGCTGCATACAAAAGAGAGGAAGATGGCATTGTTCTTATTGACCAAGATAGATGTCGTAATTGGCGTTATTGTATTTCTTCATGTCCTTATAAAAAAATCTATTACAATTGGACTAGTGGAAAGATGGAAAAATGTATTCTTTGTTATCCAAGGGTTGAATCTGGTTTGCCACCTGTTTGTTTTCATACATGCGTGGGAAAAATCCGTTCATTTGGAGTAATTTTTTATGATATGGATCGAATACATGAGGCAGCTTTAGCTAGTGATGAAAATCTTGTTGAAGAACAAAGAAAAGTAATTCTAGATCCTTTTGATTCAAAGGTAATTGAAGCAGCTAAGAAAGAAGGCATCAGTGATGATTGGATTGATGCGGCTCAACGTTCACCTGTTTATAATTTAGCTAAAAAATGGGAATTAGCTTTACCTCTTCATCCTGAATTTAGAACGATGCCTAGCTTGTTTTATATACCACCTTTAGCTCCTATTATTACTAGCGCTGGAAAAAACTCTCCTTCAACCGAAGATATTTTTGATATGGAAAAACCTTCCAAAGGACCTCTTCTTAGTCTTGACGAACTGGACAAGTTCCGTGTTCCATTAAAGTATCTTGCAAATATGTTTGGAGCTGGGAACGAAGAAGTAGTTAAGAAGTCACTTTTACGTCAACTTGCAATTAGACATTATCAAAGAAGTATAAGAGTAGACAAAAAACCTAATCTTAAAGTACTTGATCAAGTAGGCTTGAGCGAAAAAGATGCTCAAGAAATAGTTCGGGCATTATCACATGCATTTTTAAACGAACGTTTTGTTGTTCCTACGAAAAAAAGTGAAAAAGCAAATATTGATCCTTATACGGAGCGTGGTTTCGCAGGTTTTGACCAAATGACTCCGTGGTCACCAATGAAAAGGTAAAAAAAATTATGGATAGTATTAAAAAAGATCAAATAATAAAAAATGTTTATAAATTAATGTCAGACTTGTGGTGCAGCCCTTCTGATACAAATATACAAAATATTAAGAAAGATAGTGAAAATGTAATAAAAAAACTTGAAGAAGTAAATAAAGAAGCAGCAATACTTCTACAAAAGTTTATCGAAGAAAAAACAATATCTGAAGAAAGTTATATAGATTTATTTGAACTAGATCCAAAGTGTCCTTTGTATCTTGGAACCCATTCCTATGATGAACCCAAAACATGTGCTGGTGCTGGAGTTTCTGACAGAAATAAATATATGATAGAACTTAGAGCAATATATAAACATTTTGAAAAAATAGCGGATGAAAAAGAATTACCAGATTATCTTCCGCTAATGATAGATTTTCTTTCTCTAACAATTAATTCAAAAAATGATTCAGTGAGAGGAAAATTTATTAATGAATATTTGTTACCTTTCTTACCTCCAGTACAATCAAAACTAAAAGAATTAAAAACACCTTATGTCTATCTTATTGATGTATTAAATAAAATTACGAATATTGATTTAGAAACACAACTAGTATCAAAAATACCGAATCAAAAAATGGAGAATAGTCATGTGGGATAATTTTTTTTTCATAGGTTTGCCTTACGTTTCTATTTTATTATTTTTGGGTGGTATTACTTACCGAAGTTATAGCGGCATCATGGGTAAATTTAGAAGCAAATGGGATCCGAGTGTTCGTGGCGACTATCTATGGACGACACGTTCTACTGGTTTTTTTGGCCGAGCTTCTATAGGTCCAGCATCATTATGTTTACATTGGGGATTGATCATATTGTTTGTTGCACACTTAGTTGGTTTTATAGGAGGATCGTACAATTTAGGTAGTTGGGTTGAATTTT
>Ga0207989_1001518_pt1 | contig 11476 bp, 10 predicted proteins | sample ETNtaG_7_FD_185777 | JGI IMG/M metagenome (GOLD analysis project Ga0207989, IMG submission 185777) | Marine microbial and viral communities from oxygen minimum zone, Eastern Pacific Ocean - ETNP201406SV65 (SPAdes) (version 2) | ecosystem: Environmental > Aquatic > Marine > Oceanic ... | reverse complement strand
CTCATTCAGGTGAGGAGGTAGCCATAGCAATCGATGCAGGGGTTGCTGGAAGAAATTTCGATGAAGAGGACATACTGCTTGGTGATCTAACAGAAGAGCAAGCGCGAATATTGATTCAGGCAGGAGAACACGTAGGAGAAGATAGCCTCGACGAATTGCTGCGATTGAAACGCTTGAAGAAGCATTTCTGGGCTCGATAACCCCTCGCAAGAAGCGACAACGTTCAATTATCATGAATTCATGAGACTAATGTATGTCTGCTGAGTACGCAAGCACCTCGAGCGGTTCGGGAGGCGGTGGAAGCAAGGATTTGATTGCCACCGTCAGCGCCATCACCCAAGGTCTCCAGAAGGAAGTCGCCAAGGTCATCATCGGAAAAGCCGAGAATCTCAGAAGGATCACAGTATCCATTCTCTCTAATGGAAACATCCTGTTGGAGGATTTCCCAGGACTTGGTAAGACGATGGTTTCCAACACGTTTGCTAGGGCGCTTGGATGTAAATTCAAGCGTGTTCAATTTACTCCCGATCTACTACCCTCGGACATCATGGGTACTTACATGTTCGATCAAAAAGCTGGTGAGTTCAAACTCCGACCTGGACCACTTTTCTGCAACATATGTCTGGCTGATGAGATCAACAGGGCGCCACCAAAGTCCCAGGCCGCTCTTCTAGAGGCGATGGAAGAAAAGCAGGTCACCATCGAAGGAATCACGCATAAATTACCAGCGCCGTTCGTCGTTCTGGCGACACAGAACCCTGTAGAGCAGGAGGGGACATACCCCTTACCTGAAGCACAGATGGACCGTTTCCTGATCAAGATGAGCATGGGCTACCCAGACCGGTCCGAGGAGAAGGCAATCCTTGCCAGAAGGAAATTGCGAGGAAAGGACAGCCACGATGTAGTTCAGATCACATCACCAAAGAAGGTCGTTGCCATGCAGAAGGCCCTTGAGACCATACACGTCGACCCAGCCATTCTTTCATACATCATCGAGATTGTCGCAAGATCCCGTGAGGATCATCGAGTGATTAATGGAGCAAGCCCAAGAGCAAGCCAGGCGCTGTTCAAGATAGGACGAGCATCCGCAGCTATTGAAGGACGCGATTATGTGATTCCCGACGATATCAAAGGACTTGCCCTTCACATTGTGAGTCACAGGATCACTATGAAGCCGGAAGCAAAAATTCGTGGAATCACTGGCCACCACATCATGCGAAAAATCCTTTCAGAGGTTCCAGTCCCCGTCATCCAACAAGGATGAGGCCATACGCCTCAGCGCGGATCGTGCTCTGAACCTCATAGGGTTGTGGCGAGGACTGCAACTCTGTTTGAACTGATGCAGCCACGTGCGAGAGAGTGAAGTGTTGATATGAGGGGATAAGGGGTGGAAGGTCTGTGGTCAAGGATTACAGCGCCGCGAAATCAGTAATCGCCATCAGTAACATGAAGGGCGGTTGTGCCAAGACGACCACTGCAGTCAACCTCGCAGCGTCCTTGGCAAGCGGCTGCCCGGGAAAGTTTGAGCCATCAAAAGTTCTTCTTATCGATCTGGATCCACAAGGGAATGTTGCTTCGACCTTTGGTATTGACAAGAGTGAGCTTGATCTCACTGTCAGCGATCTATTGATGGACGATGAAGGACTACTGCTCGATGATATAGATAAGGCGATTCTTAGTTCAGAAATGATTGATCGGTCGATGTCTACGACTTGGAGAAAAGTCAACGGGGACTCTCGAAAGCCCCCTAGGTACATGACGGCAAAGAATCTTCACATCCTACCATCTGATCTCGAGTTGTCAGGAACAAACATAGAACTCTCCAACAAGATGGGACGGGAAAAACGATTGCGCGAGATTGTCGCAAGGGTAGCTACCCAGTACGATCACATCGTCATCGATACAAGTCCAAGTGTAGGGTTATTGACGATCAATGCACTGGCTGCGGCAAACCATCTTATCATACCTGTTCAAGCTGAATGGTACGCATTAGAAGGATTGTCACAGTTGATTGTCACAGTCAAGCAAATTCAGAAACAGATAAACCCGAGGTTGAGGCTTTTCGGAGTTCTCATGACGATGGTTGACCGCACGAAACTTGCTCAGACAATTCAAGAGGAGGTAAGGAAGATGCTCAAGGACACCGTCTTTGACACATTCATATCTCGTGCCGCGTCTATCGCCTCTGCACCTCAAGAAGGTGCGCCAACCGTCCTGCTCCATCGCAACGCTAGGAAAGAATACCGGAGAGGAGCAAATCAATACATTGACTTCACTAAGGAATTTCTCGCTCGACTTGAGAAAAGACAACGTGATGAATTGGGTTCGTGATTAATGTGGCTGCGCCGCGGATGACTTCAGTCAGTGTGAGTTACGAGACAAGAAGGCTGCTCAATACCATGAAATCGATGGAAGGATTCGGTTCAATTGATGAGTTGCTCAAGCACCTCACTCGTAGCCATTCATTGCAACGTTTACATGGGGTAAGGGAGGATTTGCGTGGACGGATCAAAGCCCTTGAAAATGTGGACGCAGAGGAACTGGTTAGGGCTCTAAGACAACGGCGGGAGCACACGTGAATATCGCTCGCCCAGTCCTTTTTTTCGATGATGCGGCGATTCTTCTAGCACTGCTTGATCCAGATTCCTATGAGGGAATCACCGTCGAACTCGCCTGCATGGACCGTGTCGAGATTCGCTCAACACGAGAAGCATGGAATAAGGTTCTGATGTACCTCAAACAGGCATGCAGCGATGAGCAAGGGAACTGGTTCTCACCTGAATGGCTGAAGATGCTGCGCGATGAAGCCCTCCCAATCTGGCTTGAGGATTGAATCCATTCATTCCTCTTCACGGGGAGTCATCGTTACCTTGGGATGCAAAGGTGTGCTCACAACTCCTTGATCCTCGGGAATCATCTTGACAATAGGGGTGATTGACGCCTCCTTGGCAGCAGGCATCATGGTGACCTTGGGGCGAATATTAGAAGTCTCAGGGTCTGGCTTCAGATCTTCACTCACTCCAGCCCCTGGTTGTTCACGAACAATCATCACAGTCGAAGATTCTGGACCTGCTTCACCATCTGTGGGTACTGAGGGACGACCTGGAGGCGCTCCAGAGGGCCGGGGTGGAGGAGCGCCTTTCATGACCGGAGCGACAAGTTCTGAAGCGTCGACTGTAATTGAGTCGAATTGCGGTGCAAGTGGTTGTCCGAAGGGAAGTTGAGAACCGATTTCAGTTACACCGCCTTCAACGGTTTCCCGTACAGGCCCAGGTAACGGAGACGAGCCGGGTACTGCAAGTGGACGCGGGATGATTGGAGGCCTTGACGCGCCCCCTAACATACGAGGTGGGGCGGGACCTGAACCCAATGACCCACCCAATGGTGCTGTTTGTCCGCCAAGCCCAAGGGCAGGGGCCAGCCCCCCACTCAGAGGACCTGCTGAGTCCATCTCAGTCGTTGGAGGGGGTGCCTCTGCTGCTCGCTTTGCATCAGCAAGTGCAGTAGTAGCGGCGTCAAGTTCTACCTTTTCTTTGCGCAGTTCATCTGATATCCGCTCACGCAGCTGTTCCTCAGCCTTTGCCTTATACTCAGTGATCCGCTCATTGAGTGTTCGAATACGTTCACGGACCTCAGCCCGGCGAATGCCGAGTTGGGCTTCAATCTCAGCACGTATCTGAGCTTCGCGCTTACGCACATCAATGAGAGCCCGGTTCTTCATCAGATCCTCCCTCTTCTTGAGTTGGCGTTCAAGTTGCTCGGTAAATTCACGTTCCTTTTTGATTCGGAATTCATTCAGCCGGTGCTGCATATCGACTTCCTTCTCTAGAGTGGTCTCCTCCCTCAACAGATCAAGATCTGTCTCACGGCCTTGGCGCTCATTGCGGATGATTGCATCTATCTCGGCCAGAATCTCTCTTTGTACAGCCTGCTCACGAAGTTCAAATTCATTGTCCAGTTGCTCCCTCATCGCTTCACGGCGTCGCTCAAATTCATCGCTAAGTCGCTGACGGAGGTCGCGTTCCCTGGCATACCGGAATGAGGTCAGACGATTCTCAATCTCTGATTCTCGAGCCGACCGATACCTTTCGAATTCTTCATCAATACGATGATCGAGTTCGCGTTGAGTGTCCTCAGTAAGGACTTGTTCAATCGATTCGATTTCAGAGGCAAACGCATAGTCAAATTTCTCCTTAAGACGTTGTTTGCGTTCGGTGATCCGCTGAGCATGTTCGGCTTCCAAACGGGCCCGGATAGTGCGCTTCAACTCTTCTCGACGACGAGAGATTGCAAGGGCCAAATCCTCCTTGAGTTGATCCTCAACACGCTTGGCTTCTAACCGAAGAGATTGCTCAAGTTCAGATTGTATCTCACGAGCCACCTGTTGCTCTAATTGCACCTCTTTCCGCTCATACTCAGCACGGAGTTGGGATTCACGTTGTCGCAGCCTATTACGGAGTTGTTGTTCCAAACGCCTACGAATACCATCCCTGAGTTGAGATTCTCGTTCTGACAAACGATGATCATATTCAGACTGTATTCGCTCTATCTGCTCATCTCGTTGCCTATCGAATTGGCTATCCAAATCAGAACGAATGGATGATTCAAGCTCTTCAACAGCTTCAGCCAACTGCCGTGAAGCCTCTATCTCTGAGCGCTCTTCGGCGAATGCTAAACGCTTTCTGTGCTCCTCTTCGATCTGATCACTGAGACGTTGTCGTATCTCTTCCTTACGTTCTTGCAAGCGACGCTCGTATTCTAGATCAAGACGATTGCGAATGTCTTCCTCTGCTCGCTCTAAACGAAGTTTAGATTCCTGACGAAGACGTTCTTCCTCTTTCCCGATCAATTCAATCTCCAGACGTTCAAGGTCCTGTTCCATCTCAAATCGAAGGCGGCTCTCTAAATCACGCTCGGCGCTCTCCACTTGCTCCTCATTATCGACACGAAGCCCACGGGTACGGTCTGCAACCTGCTCAGACATCGCCTTCATTCGAAGTCGGCGTTCACGACGGATTCGTTCTAACGTCTCCTTGCGGCGCTCTTTCTCATCCGCTTCCCCCTTTGAAGAGTGATGCCCCGCCACTTTCCGACGCAGGTCTGAAAGAGTCGGCCTATTGCCCGTCCCGTCTGTTGCCAACTTGCTTACGCTCATGAGGTCCCATCCCCAATCGTGCTATTGAACGCTTGCAGATAAAAGAAACTCGGTCATAAACCGGTTATGACTGCGATTCTTCACCATGAGACTCAAGACCAACACCCTCTGGGACTTCAGCACTTTTATTTGACCAGATAACGTCATCGATACGAGAGATATTCACGGCGATATCAATCGCCGTATTTAGAAGAGAACGAAGAACTGCGGCTGAGTCACAAGCCTCAGAGATGTCAATCTCCAACGAAGTATCAGATGATTCGGGTTCGAAGGTTGTGACTACTCCACCAGAATTGTGATACAATGTGAAAGGTACCTCTTCCAACGCGTGGGCCAAACATTTCGCAGCGATGCTAGTTTCGGGTTCAGAGGAAAGGGATCTCCGCCGCATCATCATTGCAAGCCACGCTTCAGTTCCTCCAGCTCCACAAACTACTCGATCATCCATCTGTAGAACCTCTGCGAGAGCTAATAGTCGGTCGAGAATCCGTTCAATTTGAGCGGCACTCGGAGCTGTTCGTTGATGAAAGATAATCGTACCGCTACCTGGCATTTCTGCACCATACATAGCAAGGTGGTGCACACCCGCATCCTCGAAACTCTTCACCTTAGTCACTTGACCAAGATGTTCAGAAGTACAGTGATCGATACTCCCGCAAAGTGTAGCGCCCGTGATCCGAGCAAGATGTTCCAATTGACTACGCTCGACACGACGAACACCAACAATACCGTGTCTCAATAGTTCACTCGATAACTCTGAATCAAAGGCATCTCGAACAAAGATGTAGTTGACTTCCATCTCGATAAGACGGTTCAGAGAGTTACGGACTCGATTCAGTCCCGCTGTTCTAAGACCGCGCACTGCCTCTGGTGATTCAAGCGTCACCGAGGCATCCAAAGTGGAATCTTCCTGTTCAATCGCACCATCAATAATGGCAATAGTGCCAGAATTATACGAATCCAATTCGACAACGGGTCGCTTTGCCAATAGTGTGCAGCAATGCAACCCTGGTTCGAGTAACGCATGCGCCGAGAGTGAATGAATCTGCCAAGAACGTTTGCTGCAATCATTCCCAGATGTTTTTGACAGACTCTCGAGGATGGTATCGACATCTAAGCCTGCAGTAACAAGGAGATCATAGTTCGACCCGACAGCGGTACGAAGCACTGCTTGGCGTCCGGCTGGACCAAGAGAGAGTGAATTGGCATCCAAGGCCTCTTGAAGATCGTGCTTTAGCAAACCTACAACTTTCTGCAGGCGTGCTCGAGGCATGCCAAGATGAATCTGATGTAACATGGATGAAGAAAGTCCTGCTGCAATCAAAGCGGTCCGAATGGTACCATCACCACTACTTTCAACAAGCCCATGGATGGCATCCACAACAAGACGGGCGATTGGGTGGCCGATGGTTGCCGTACCGAGAATATGAGCACCGTCATTCGTGATAAGGGGGGGCTCACCCTCGGAAAGAAGCATCTTGTCAAGGCCTTCGGGACCGAGTGCGGTTCGGACCGCCTCGGCTACAGCAAGGACAGCTGCATGATTCGCACGAGCCGCGGGCCCACCCATAGCACGTGATGTTGAGCCATCCAGCACATCCATACCTGAATCTGTCACAGGCTGTGGTCCATCGTGGTGGATTTGAACCTGTCTTCTCAATCAGATTCATAAACCCCCAGCGCGTGCCACTATACAACCTAAGGTTAAGGAGTGTGAGTTATGAGTGAGGAAGGTTCAGACCAATTAATCGAATTTTTGCTGAATCTCATGGGCCAATTAGGTATCAGCATGGACCGAACACAGTTGCTAGGAATGGCCGAACAACTCATGGGTCAAATAGGAGATCTTGGAATCGATCCTGAGCAAATCAAGAATATGCAGATTGATGTAAAGGGATTGAATCCGGATCTGCTCAACATCCTCAACAGTCTTGGCACAGGGTCATTCGATCTATCAAATCTACTTGGACCAGCACTTGGTGGACTAACTGAAATCAAGGTACCCCAATCTACTGATGAAGCCATGCCATCAACCATACCTGAAGCTGACGTCTACTTAGATGGAACACGTGCGACAGTGGACATCGATTGTACCTCTTTGTTGGCTGAGAATGATTCTTTGAGCGTATCCTTAGCCACTGACGGAACAACCATTCGACTCATGCGAGATACTGACGTTCGACCAAGTCGGCTGATGACACTCCCATACAAAATGGAGAAAATCATTGATTGGAACTTGAATGGAACCGTACTCGAGGTTATTTTCTCACGAACAGATGAGGATGATGGGATTCCAATTCAATAGAGGGATGAATATGACTGCAATAGGAATAGATCTGGGGACGACGAACAGTTGTTTCAGTGCCATCATTGATGGTGAGCCACAAATTCTGACGAACAGTGAAGGCGCGAGAGTCACGCCAAGTGTAGTTGCATTTACAGAAGATGGAGAGCGCCTCGTAGGCATCACAGCAAAACGGCAAATTATCACAAATCCGGAACGCTCCATCGCTAGTGTCAAGCGGGAGATGGGGTCAGATTGGACGAAGAAGATTGATGACAACGATTTCTCACCACAGGAGATTTCTGCTTTCATCTTACAGAAGATCAAAGCCGATGCAGAAGCACGCCTTGGCAAGACTATTGAACAGGCAGTCATCACCTGTCCCGCCTATTTCACTGATGCTCAGCGCAAAGCAACAAGGGATTCAGGACGTATTGCTGGGCTTGAAGTACTCCGCATCATCAATGAACCAACTGCTGCTGCTTTGGCGTATGGAGTGGACAAAGAAGAAGATCAAACTATTCTCGTCTTCGACCTTGGCGGAGGAACCTTTGATGTATCTCTCCTTGAGATCTACCAAGTGGATGGACAACCACAGATTGAAGTGAAATCGACCAATGGTGACAACCGCCTTGGTGGAGATGATTTTGACGAGGCAATTGTACAGCATATCCTCACAGAATTCAAATCCACGACCGGTATAGACCTCGTGAAGGATTCTCAAGCCATGAGTAGACTCAAGGAAGGGGCTGAAAAAGCGAAAATAGAACTCAGTTCATCGGCTAGCGCACAAGTCAACCTACCCTTCATCACTATGCGAGATGGGCAACCAGAACATCTGGACATGAACATCACCAGATCAACATACGAACACCTCGTTGACGACCTAGTCGAGAGAACTATGAAGCCAGTTGACAATGCCATGAAGGATGCTGGAGTGAAGAAAAACGAAATCGATAAAGTGATTCTCGTCGGTGGTTCTACCAGGATGCCAATCATCGTTGAGAGTATCGAGAAACGTCTCGGAATCAAACCATACCAAGGTATCAATCCCGATGAGGCTGTTGCAATCGGAGCCGCACTTCAAGCAGGTATATTGTCAGGCGAAGAAGGAGTAAAAGATGTCCTGCTGCTTGATGTCACTCCACTATCCCTTGGTATCGAGACACTCGGAGGCGTTATGACAACGCTGATTGAGCGCAACACGACAATACCCACACGAAAAACAGAGGTTTTCTCAACTGCTGCTGATGGTCAGCCTGCAGTTGAGATACATGTCCTGCAAGGTGAGAGAGAGTTCGCAGGTGACAATATCACTCTCGGTAAATTCCAATTAATCGGCATTCCACCAGCACCACGTGGCATTCCTCAAATCGAGGTTTCATTCGACATTGATGCGAATGGAATCACGTCAGTTGCGGCAAAGGACCTAGGAACGGGTAAGGAACAATCAATCAAAATCGAGGCCCAGACATCCTTGTCTGAAGACGAGATTGAACAGAAGGTGCAAGATGCTGAGATGTACGCTGAGGAAGACCAGAAGCGCAAGGCAAAGGTAGAATTGCGAAATCAAGCCGATGCAATTGTCTACCAGACCCGAAAGACCCTCACTGATAACCAGGACAAGGTTGAGGGGCCATTGAAGGAACGACTTGAAAGTTCACTTGACCAATTAGATGGACTCATCAACAAGGATGGAGCGCCAATAGATATGAGCGATCTTGATGAAGCGGCCATTCAATCTAAAATCAGTGAGTTGGAATCGATGATGTACGAATTCTCAGAGGCAATCTATGAGCAAGCTCAAGCCTCCGATGATGGCACTCAGTCACCCACCGAAGATGATGTTGTTGATGCTGAATTTGAAATCGTGGATGAGGATGAAGAATCCTGAGTGAATGAAATCACGCGGTGCGCACATAATGCACCAGAGTTCTAACATGAACACCAGTGGCTCCATGCGCTACTAAAGGCGTTTTTACGTCCCAAGCGGTTCCAGCGATGTCGAGATGAGCCCAGGGAATCTGATTTTCATCTTGCTCAGGAACAAATTGCTTGAGAAAAGCCGCAGCTGAGTTTGAACCACCCCATCTATCACCGAGATTCTTCACATCAGCCACCTTTGAGGACCGGATTTGTTCCTCAAACGCAGGGAAAAGTGGCATCGGCCAAATGGGTTCTCCTGTAACATCGCCTGCGTCTCTCAGTGCGCGTCCAAGATCATCATCATTCGTCCACATCCCAGTTGCTTCATGTCCCAACGCCACCACAATAGACCCTGTGAGAGTAGCAAGGTCAATGATACAACTTGGATTGAATTCACCGGCTTTCCACAATCCATCTGCAAGAACAAGGCGTCCTTCAGCATCAGTATTCAACACTTCAATCGTCAAGCCAGAGTACGAAGTGTAGATGTCACCAGGACGTTGAGCAAGGCCATCTGGCATGTTTTCGGCAAGACAGAGAATCACAACAACGCGCTCTTTGTGCCCGATGGCCTCAAGTGCCACAATAGTCGAGAATGCTGTCGCTGCTCCGTGCATATCGAACTTCATCTCCTCCATTCCAGAACTTGATTTGATTGAGATGCCACCTGTGTCGAAAGTAATGCCTTTGCCAACAATGACTGGAGGCGCATTCTTCCTATTATGATTCAAATCAATAATCACCATGCATGGTTTTCGGAAGCTTCCTCGCCCAACGGCGTCAATACCACCCATACCAAGCTCAATCGCCTTCTCATGGTCAATAATCTCAAGGGAAACCTTCGATTTTCCTTTCGCCCAAGCAGAAACTATGTCCGCGAATGATTCTGGATACAGATCATTAGGGGGAAGATTACCCAAGCGGCGAGCAAGGTGCTGGGCTCCAACGATGCTATTTATCTCGGCGAGGCGAGGGGTGAGGGCGTCTACTTTTCGTGGCTGCACAAAGACATGAATTTGTTCAAGAAGGGGTTTATTTTCAAGGTCCTTCAGCTTGTGCTCACTCTTGAGATACTCATCGAATCTATCATTCCGAATCAACATGCCTTCGATGAACGCAGCGATCTGTTCAAGTGTCCAATACTTGGTGAACCGTACGCTCACTTTCGTACCATGTCGCTTCCCAAGCGCACCTGAAATCTTAGCTCCAGATTTCAAACAGGAAGATGTACTTGATTCATGATCTCCAAGACCCACCAATAACGCTTGATCTCGGCGAGTCCAAATCTCAAAATTCGTAGACGATTCACCCGTAAAAGCACCCTCAGCAATCGCATCCCTAGCCAGAGCCCGGCCTTGACGGCTCAATGCATTGATTGCCATTGATGGCGCCTTGCCAGAGGAGAGAGAAGACTCGAACAGAGGGATGACATGAGTAATCCCTTCCTCAGAGTCAGAAGACAGAGAATTGACGACGATTTCCACGGCCATGAACTAGCCAGTTCAATAGGCCCTTTAATCCTCATCTCAGACATACTTCTCTCAAAGAGAAGTTCGAATCACTTGCGGCGCACTAAGACGTGGAACGCACGTCATCTTCATTCACCTGAATAACAACGCACACCTATGGTCCAATACTGGTTGATGAAGAGCGAGCCGAGCGCGTACTCATGGAAGCAATTCAAAGAAGATGGGTCGACCCACTGGGATGGAGTCAGAAATTATCAGGCAAGGAATCTGATGCGGGACGAGATGAACGTCGAAGACATGGTATTGTTCTACCACTCCAATTGCAAGCCACCTCATATCGCTGGAATCGCTAGAGTTTGCCGTGAAGCATATCCTGACCACACCGCACAGGATCCAGACTCAAACTACTACGACTCAAAAGCAACACCTGATAATCCACGATGGATGATGGTAGATATTGAGCACATACAAGCCATGGTTGAACCTGTTTCACTTCCAGACATGCGAGCAAACCCTGAGTTAGAGGGTATGCTATTGCTTCAGAAATTCTGTCGGCTCAGTGTTCAAACCGTCTCCAAATCTCATTTTGAAGCAATATGCCGTATGGGTGGCATATCAGAGATCGCATCGTAAAAAAGTCAA
>Ga0207989_1001515_pt1 | contig 11498 bp, 7 predicted proteins | sample ETNtaG_7_FD_185777 | JGI IMG/M metagenome (GOLD analysis project Ga0207989, IMG submission 185777) | Marine microbial and viral communities from oxygen minimum zone, Eastern Pacific Ocean - ETNP201406SV65 (SPAdes) (version 2) | ecosystem: Environmental > Aquatic > Marine > Oceanic ... | reverse complement strand
AGTTTGGCCCAATGGCGCTGATAAATGTATAGTGAACTGTTCTTGGTTATTTTTAGAAGAAAGCGCTAATAGCCATAAACATTCTATATATGAATCGATAGACTTTTGGGATAAAACCAATAAACAAGATTGGGATATATGCGAATATTCTCAATTAGGAATAAATTCCAAAAAATATTCCCCAGCTCCTTATTCTGGACAAGAAAGCTTATTAGCCGCATATGATGAATATTATATAAATCAAATGGATTAATGTTCTTATTGGGAGGAAATTTATTTACTCTTAAATTTTTACTAATACTATAACTAGAGAAATAAATATTAGACCAATGAAGGCCACCAAAGGGTCAATATCAACATACTTTTTCTACGTACTTCTATTATCTTTTGTTACAACAGCAACTGGGCAACAAGATAGTATTTTGATAATATCATCCCAAGATAGCATATCAAATAATCAGCAACCAATTATAGTCAAAGAAATCGATAGCGCAAATATAATAATTCCCAGGAAGATAATAAAGAATCAACCTCCTGTAATTGTTGATACGATTCCTACTATCCTGATTAATGAAGATGAGAATATGATCATTGAATTATCTTCATTTTATTCATTTATATCTGATCCAGATGACTCAATAAGTAATCTTCAGTGGAATTTTTTACCAGGAACTAATACTTCAATAAGTCTTGATGATAATCAATTAACAATTAATTCTCGCAATAATTGGTACGGCCTAGATACAATCATAGTTATTATATCTGATTCATCATTATCGGATACATCTCTAATTCCATTATATATTAGATCTCAAAATGATTCACCAGAGTTTTTATCTAGATTAGATACAATTAATATAAATGAGGATGATCAAATTATTATTGGTTTAAATACATTAGAATCAATTATCAATGATATAGATAATAAAATAAATGAATTATCATGGAGTGTAATAGAAAATTATCCTTTTCAAACTAATATAGATGGTAAGCAGATTATAATTGAAGTTGCAAAAAATTGGTTTGGACACGAAACAATGCAAATAATTGCTTCTGATAATAGTGCATCAGACACACTTAACGTTAATGTATATATATCCCCTATTAATGATCCTCCATCTTTCATAGATATGATCCCTTCAGCAACCATTAACGAAGATGAAATTCTACAAATTGCGTTTATTGATTGGATACAATATGTTTCAGATGTTGATAACTCAGATCAATCCTTAATCTGGAATGCTAAAGAGAGTTCCAATATTAACTTGAATCTATATGATAATTCAATGACCTTAAAAAGCAATCCTGATTGGTATGGTGTCGATACATTAATGATTATAATTTCTGATGAAGAGTACGCTGATTCAATTGAATGGATAATAAATGTAAAGGCTGTTAATGATCCGCCAAAATTTAAAAATAATATTTTTCAATATAGCATTTATGAAGATGATATTTTATCAATAAATAAGAGCGAACTAATTCTAGAGGTAAATGATCCAGATAATAATTCTGATCAATTAGAATTAAAAATCAGTAGTCTTAATGATATAATTCTCACCGAAAATGAATACAATTTTTTTCTACGTGGTAAAAAAGATTGGTTTGGTAGCGATAGTCTTTATCTATCAGTGAGTGATAGTGAAATGTTTGATAATGCACTATTATTAATTGAAATCATTGCGATAAATGACCCACCAGAATTTATTGGAGATATTCCAGATACTTCACTATATGAAGATGGGTCTATCTCTTTCCCTGTGCATCAATGGAATAATTATACTTTTGATCCAGATAATGATATAGAATCTTTACAATGGACGGTCAACACACAAAATCATATAGATGTAACAATTGAAAATGGTATTATAAATATTAATCCAATAGATAATTGGTACGGAAATGAAACGTTAAATATTATTGTATCTGATTTAGAGTTAAGTGACACAACTAAAACGATTATAAGCGTGCTACCTGTAAATGATTTTCCAACTATTAGTTTTATACCACCTATAAATATTAATGAAGATGAAAAAACAACTTTGAATTTAGATGAATATGTCGATGATAAAGATGATAATGACAGCTTGCTAACGTGGTCTATAATAAAAAACTTTGAAAAAAATAATATTAATTCATTTGGTAGTAATCTATATAAAAGTTCACGTCGATATTTATCTACATTCTTGAACCAAGAATATCTTTCACTTAAAGAATCTGATTTATCAAATGAACATGCAATTGATTGGGTTACAATCAATTCTGAAAATCAGCAAATTTATATTCAACCTCCTCCTAATTATTTCGGTAAGGATATTCCAATCTTGCTACAGGTTCAAGATTCGAAGAATGCAAAAGATATTAAATTGCTTTCAATTACTATCGAACCAGTAAACGATCCTCCATTATTAAGTAGTATACCAATCATTTTGATGAATGAAGATGAGCTTTTCCAAGACTCAATAAATTTTTTAGAAAAATATGTTTTCGATATTGATAACCCATTTCATGCTCTACAATGGAAATTAATTAGTTCTAATGAATGGATTAATTATGAAATAAATAATAATAAATTTTCAATTTCACCTGAAAAGAATTGGTATGGAAATGATACAATAATTGTTTCTGTTTTTGATGGAGAGTTTTTTGATTCAACAAGTGCTATAATTAATATAGTATCACAGAATGATCCTCCTGACCCTTTTGAATTAATTGATAATGTCATTGAGGATTCAACAAAATTTACTTTTCAATGGTATCCGACTATTGATGTGGATAACGATACAATTGAATATCATTTTTATTTAAAAGGAATCAATATAGATACTGTCATTTATAACATCGTTGATAAATATAGTATCACACTCTTTACGAAAAATAAACTAAATGCAGGAACACCTTATCTATGGTATGTATCGGCTACTGATAGGATTGATACCGTATTATGTGAAAAAAAACTAACATTTTATGTAAAAACTACACCTCAATCATTTGCTCTTCATCAAAATTACCCTAACCCATTTAATAGAAATACCAAGATACCAATTGATATGTTGTATGGAGATGCACTACGAATAATTATTTATGATATGCATGGTAAACAAATCAAAACCTTATCTAATGAATTTAAATCTGCAGGAAAATATGAAATTGAATGGGATGGTACAGACCGCTTTGGAAAACAAGTATCTACAGGTGTTTACTTAGCGATAATGCAAACAAGAAATTTTTCACAAGCAAGAAAACTAATGTTTATCAAATAACAAAGCCTTCTATTAATTATCAGTTTCTATTTGTAGATTTTAATAGTATTTATCTCAGGGAGGGGTAAAATGAAAATTGATCTTATGAAAAATGATACCTATTCGGAATCGCAACTAACTGGTCTCGTTATATTGCGTATATTAATTGGATGGCATTTCCTTTATGAAGGAATATCTAAAATAATTAACCCCTATTGGAGTTCTGCGGCATATTTACTTGATTCTAAATGGATTTTGTCCTCATTGGCTAAATCTATTGTTGCAAATTCAACTATGTTAGGCTTTACTGATTTTATAAATATGTGGGGATTGACACTGGTTGGTTTATCATTGTTATTAGGACTGTTTGGCAGGTATGGCGCTCTTTTGGGGATGGGATTTGTATTATTATACTATTTATTTGCACCTCCATTTATAGGCTTAGAATATGGAAGGCCTGGTGAAGGTAGTTATATTTTGGTAAATAAAAATCTTATCGAAGCTTTCGCGTTATATGTGTTATATCTTTTTCCAAGTAGTCAATTTATAGGTGTGGATCGATTAATATTTTCATCACAATCAAATTCATTAGGAGATAAATAATGAGTAAAGAAAATAAAGCATCAAATGATGACTTATTGAATCGAAGAGAAGTATTAAAGGGATTGGCCACTGTTCCTGTACTAGGACTTTTCTTTATCAAATTATGGCAAAAATTACGTTTAGATAAACTAAAGAAGTCAAATCTTCTACAAGATCTTATCAGTGATAGAAAAGCTCCTTCAATAGTAAAAAAAGTTGGTAATAATGATCATTTGCGAGTTGGTGTAGTTGGCTATGGTGGTCGTGGAGGCCATCTTACAAGAGGACTTGGGTTTGCGACACCAGGGTGGACATCGAACGCAGCAGAAAGAGCTAAAAAGAATAAACTAGATAAAGCATTTGAAACATTTATGTCTCAAACAGATTTGAATTGTTCTCTTGTTGGTATATGTGATTTATTCGATGTAAGGGCTGAATTAGGAATAGCCGCCTCCAAGAATGAGGTCCGTTCCGGTGGTAACCCTAATGAAACAGCTGTGCGTTATAAACATTATACTGACTTAGTGACAAGCAAAGATATTGATGCTGTTATTATTGCGACACCTGATCATTGGCATTCACGAGTTGCAATTGCTGCTGCAAAAGCTGGTAAACACGTTTATTGTGAGAAAGGTTTAACAAGAACATTCGATGAAACAATTGAATTATATGATACGGTAAAAGAAACAGGGATTACGTTTCAACTTGGACATCAAAATAGACAAGTAGAAGCCTATGAACAGGCAAAAAAGATTATTAATCAGGGGTTACTTGGACCTGTTAATCTTGTTCAACTAACAACAAATAGAAACTCTCCCGGTGGAGCTTGGGTGTGGGGAATTGATCCAAAAGGAAATTCAAAAACGATTGATTGGGAAACTTTTCAAGAGCCATCACCAAATAAAATACCATTTGGAGAAGAAGCCTTAAGAAGGTTTTTTCGATGGAGATGCTGGTTTGATTATGGTACAGGACTCTCAGGAGATCTGTTTTCCCATGACTTTGATCAGATTAACCAAATAATGGGTCTAGGCATTCCTAAATATGCATCATCATCTGGAGGTATTTATTATTATAAAGATGGTAGAGATGTTCCTGATGTCTGGAATGCTACATTAGAATATCCTGATAAAGATTTAACTGTATTATATAGTGCTACTTTATCAAGTTTAAATAGTCGTGGGAATAGGATAATGGGCCATGATGCAACAATGCAAATTGGTGGAGAATCAAACAGTGGTGCGCTTGGTGGTTTTATAGTAAAAGCTGATCCTTATTCTACAAGATATAAAGATCGCATTGAAAAAGGTGTGATTAATTCAAAATATCCTATTTACTCCTATGCGCCAGGTTCAAAACAGATTGATGGGATCACCTCAGCAACATCTCAATATTTTGCTAACAAGGGCCTATTGTATACATATCGAGATGGCAAACGAGTAGATTCAACACATCTACATGTACAAGATTGGCTCAACTCTATCCGAAGTAAAACATTGCCTGCCTGTAATATTGAAGAGGCCTTACATGAAGGTGTGACATGCCATATGGCAACAGAGTCGTATCTTCAAGGGCGCAGGATAGAATGGGATCCAGTTAATCGTACTTTAATATAATTAATTATATTAAATAATAATGGATGATTCTATTCCATGATTGCACTTAGCTGGGTAAAAGCTATTACTCAAAGTAATAAGTGGAAAAGTTCTGGTAATAAGATTGTTTTCACTAATGGTTGTTATGATTTAATACATCGTGGTCATATTGATCTACTCTCTAAAGCAAAAAGCAAAGGGGATAAGTTAATCGTTGGCCTAAATAGTGATCGATCTGTAAAACAGTTAAAAGGAAATGATCGTCCGATTCAAAATTTTGATGATAGATTAATTATATTAGATGCAATTAAATCTGTAGATATGGTCGTCGGGTTTGATGAAGATACTCCAGATAAAATAATCAAAGAATTACTACCAAATGTACTAGTGAAAGGTGGCGATTATTCAATCGATAGCGTTGTTGGTGCAGACACGGTAATATCGCATGGTGGTAGTGTAGAAATTATTGATTTGATTCCAGGAAAAAGCACCTCTTCATTGATTGATAATATTGCAAAAGTAAAATAAACATGAAGAAGCTATTATTGTTATCACTACTCTTAGGTATAACTAATGGAAAACCTCTCGTTCAACAATATTCTATCTTCCCTTTTCAAGATAAACATGTACATGGAAGTAGTATTGTTGAATTACCGAATGGAGATCTTTTATCCTGCTGGTTCCATGGCTCTGGTGAAAGAAAAGCAAATGATGTACGTATCAAAGGAAGTCGACTTAAAAAGGGTAGTAATGAATGGGGTGCTGTATTTGATATGGCAGATACTCCGAATTTACCAGATTGCAATCCTGTTCTGTGGATTGATAATAACGAAAAATTATGGTTATTCTGGATAGCTGTACGTGCTAATCGATGGGAAAATTCAATGTTGCGATATAGAACATCTACTGATTACTTGAATAAAGAAACGCCCGCTTGGAATTGGCAAGATAATATCATCCTCAAACCAGGAGAGAGATTTTCGGAGACTATTCAACTAGCTTTTGAAGAACATATAGATGAACCAATGTGGGCTGAATATGCTCCACCATATTCAAGATTAATCATTGATGCAGCCAAAGATCCTGAAAAAAGACAAAAAGGATGGATGACACGTATACATCCAATATCATTAAAATCAGGAAGAATCCTGTTGCCTCTTTATTCCGATGGATACAATATATCTATTGTAGCAATAAGCGATGATAATGGAAATAATTGGAGAGCAAGTAATCCAATAGTAGGACTAGGGCCTATACAACCAAGTTTAGTTCAAAAGCAGAATGGTCATATTGTAGCATATATGAGGGACTCTGGCATTGAACCCAAAAGGATTTTGAAAAGCATTTCCAAAGATAATGGTGAGACTTGGTCATTTGCTAAAGATACAAAAACACCTAATCCCAGTTCAAGTATTGAAGTATTACAATTAAAGAATGGTAACTGGGTAATGGCATGTAATGATACGGAATCTAGTCGAAGTCAAATGGCTATTTTATTATCATTTAATGAAGGGAAATCATGGGAAGTAAAGAAATACATTGGTAAGCATGAGCATAATAGTGGAATCACATTAGCATATCCTTCTTTAATACAATCATCAGATGGATTAATACATCTAACATATTCCTTAAAGAATAAAAAAGGTAAAACAATTCAACATGCTATTTTTAATGAAGATTGGATAAAAAATAATAGGTAAAAAAAAGTCCCTTTATTTATTCAATAAAGGGACTCTATAAATAAAAATATTTTATATTATAATTATCTAAGCAATAGCATTTTCTTTTTTGCTACAAAATCACCAGATCGTAATTCATAAAAATAAACACCAGACGCAACTGATTGTCCATTATAATCAAGGCCATTCCACTCAATGCTATGATGTCCAGGATTTAATGCGGAATTCATAAGAGTATTAATTTTCTTACCGAGAAGATTGTAAACAATTAAAGTTGATTTTCCTCCCTCAATTAAGTCAAATGAAATCTTTGTTGAAGGATTGAATGGGTTCGGGTAATTCTGTGATAAATTATACTGTAAAGGAATTCCATTTTCTACCATAACTCCTAGATTCGTTGTACTAAAGGCAACCATATTTGAAGTATCCGGAAAACTACAAGCAACATTCAAGATTTCTGGATCCATTGAAGTCCCTGGAAGATCTAAAGAACCAAGACCAAAAGATATTGTAGCAGGTAAAGAAGCAAGTCCATTAATAGCTTTAAAAGTAAGATGGAATAATGTTCCCTCCATTCCATCTCCAGTAGTATTAGCTCGCGAAGTACTATATGCCATCACTCTTACGAATCCATCCATCTCATTAGCTAATAAAGTCATGGATTCTATTACTGTTGAAGTCGTTGGATCATCTAAATCCTCAAGCTTATCTCCTTTTACAACATTTCCACCTTGATCATAGCTTAAAGAAGAACCCGCATCATGATATATATCAATTTGTGCTCCTCGGATAGGTTCATTATCATGAATTAATAAACTTAATGTAAGAGTTGAATCTTCTTCAATTCCTGATAATTCTGCATTAAAACCAATACAACCACACAATCCTGTAGCAATTACCTGATTAAATGTTGGATTCGGAGACCCATTAGGTAATAAAGTTCTAAGATCTGTATGATAAGCAGAATCAGCGGGGCAATCCAATGCATATAGATTGACACTTAAAAGTGTAAGTATTGATAAAAGATATCTTTTCATATATTTTTCTATTTTATTAATGCTAGAATCTAAGCTATTCATGATTTAATCAAAATCCAACAATTCTTTATTTCATTAAAATTAGTTTTTTGCTGAACAATTCTGCACCCATTTCTACCGTAAGAAGATATACACCGCTGCTAGCTATAGAATTGTCTCTTAATGCACCGTCCCAAGAAACTTTATGTATTCCTTGATCAAAATTATCTTGAGCAATAATTGCAATTTCTCTACCCATTAAATCATATATTTTTATACTTACAAAACTCATTTTTGGAATAGATAATGAGAAACTTGTACGAGGATTAAACGGATTTGGGTATGCATTAGAAAGGTGATATTCTTTAGGAATATTCATATTGTCATCTATCGATAACTCACTCATTATAGTAATCTCAAATGAGTTCAAATCGCTGATTGATACTTCACCGTTTACTTTACTATAAGCACCCCAATATAATTCCTTATTATCAACATAACCGAATAAAGACATTAAGGTGTCATATGATAATTCAGCAGTGACTTCATTCAGTGTGTTATATGTAAATATCGGGCGAATAAATTCAGGATCATCAAGTATGAAAAAGGTGTTTTCCCCTTCAAGATCTGAACTGTTCCAAGAAAAGTCTATATGATCATCAGATGATAGTAGAGTGTCTATATATCCTGAAACAGGTGATAACAGTGTTGGTGCATCAGGGTATTCCACATCAGATAACAAATAATTCAACACACTGTAAACATAATCCTTATCACTTAGAAATGTTGAATTTGGAGGGGAAACTGCATCCATATTAAAAGAAGAAAGAACAACACGATAATCGGGCGATGAATAGCGCATAACAGCTCCATGGGATTCATCTCCATTATAGTAAAAAGAAAGACTAGCCCTTGGATCACCAAAAGTTGACAATGAATCAATTCCAACACTACCAAGTGACAAAAATAATTTATTATCTGGATTTACACCAACGGGGTCTCCTTCAACCCCTCGTAATATCCCACCAGTACGGAAACCTGCATAGCGCATTTCTAAATAATTATTCAATAATTCACTATCTGCTAGTTCTTCACCTAAATGATTACCAGAAAGAAAAAGATTTTTTCCAGAATCTAAATATTCCATAATTAGATTTTTTTCAACAGCTGACAGTCCATTACCATCTGCTGATCCGGTATTCCAAATAACTGCATCTCGTATATCTAAATTTAGATCATCTAAAGGTGTTGAAGTCCTATCTATAATCTCAAAACTTATATTTAATGAATCCATTCCTTCTATAAAAACCTCTTCAGTATTATCACCATTATCATCGTCCACAAGTAGAATTGGAGGAATACCTATATTAATATTCCACTGTTCAGTGACAGTTTCATTTCCATCAAAAGTGAGCGTAATATCAAAAGTTGCAACACCAAGATCTACATTTTCACTGATATCAATTATAAAAGGATCAGCAGTATTATCTGATTGTTCATTGGTAGCAACTGTTCCAAATTCAGTAGTTGCATCCGTTATAGTAATACCAGAATGATCTGTACTAATTTCTCCCGAAACAGAAGAAAGATTGTTCCCATAGTTAGAAACAGTAACTATAAGTGAAATTGTTTCACCTGGATCAGGATATGCGTTATCTCCTGTGACAGTAAATTCAACATCGTCCAATAAAAGCAAATTCTCAATAGACATCAGTGTTAGTATATAATTGGCATTAGCCCCACTTGTACTAGTTACTATAGGATTAATAGTTGCGGAATTATACGAGGTCCAATTATTCAACACAGCAAACCCATCAGCATTAATATCAACTGGTATTTCAAAACCATCATCTAATGTGCCCTGATGAGTAAAAACTTTTAATCTCCAGTTGAAATTTGCATCACCATCAAACTGGATTAATAAATTATCCTGTGAACCTGATCCTCTATTGATTTTCACATAATTAACACCAATATCATCCGGCAATTTATTTGATGGTGGTGTATAATTAACTAGAGCGCCAGTTGCAGTTCGCGTTATGGCTACAGGTGATATATTACTAGCTTCTTCAAATTCACCTTCATAATAATTTCCATGAGATCTTGAACCGGTAAAGTGACGCCAAGCCGAAAACTTGGTAAACTCATCAACAAAATTAGATTCATTATTTGTAAAATAATTATTCATAGCTGAAATGGTGCCGCTTATGGGCGTTTCCCAAATGTTTTTAACAGCACTATCACCAAAATTTTCATGGATATAAAGATTCCATATTGTAGAACCATATTGATACAAACCGCCTGATTCAAAATAATCTAAGCTTCGGTATGGTTCATTCTGAAATGCTTGATCGTATCCTTCATAGCCATTCAACTCATCCCACACTATTTCCTCTGCCCATTGAGAAGTACATTCTCTATACCAGGAGCCGCTGGGTCCTGTATCCCCATCACAACTAGTATATGCATGCTGAACCAAGTGATGAAGTTCATGGGAAGTTGTAAGCTTATTTTGACTATCATTTAAATTCTTACTCATATAAATCCTATGATAGCTACTCCCAGGAACATATCCATAGGTACCTGACTGATATTCTATAGTTACTAAAAACATGCTATTGCTAGTACATGTTAATGGGTTAATCCACCCTAAATCAACATATACAGCTAAAGCGTCTTCAATATATTGTCCCATATTTTCAACAAAGTCAGGATGACCGCTATTATCATTATCCTGCGCATTGCTACCTGTTAGACCATCTTCACCACTTAATTGATAATTAAGCTGAACGTTCCCTTCAGGAGTAAAATATGATACTCTATCATTCGATCTTTCATCAAAATCATTATTAATATTATCTAATTTGATTTGTAAATCGTTAGGTAGTTGATCATAGAGTTCTTGCGCATCATCAATAATGCCTAGACCACAAGGAATATAATCAGGTTCTTCAAATTGATAGCGACCAGATAAAGATTCAGGAATTAATAATGTACGAGCTTTTAATTCAACTGCTTCAACATCAGTTAATACACCATCATGTAGATCTTTATTTATGAGCAAAAAAGGATTATTAATAGCAGTCAGAGCATTTTGACTAAAAAATAGAATAATCGATATTGTTAATATTCGTTTCATATAAACAGTTCTATACAATAATCCCTCTATAAATTTATACGTTCTTCAATTAATAATTACTCATTGTAATTATTAATAAAATAAATATAAAATTATTTCATTAAGACCATTTTATCTGAAGCACGATACAGATTCTTTCCAGAAGTTAAATCATTTGCTATTACTTCATAGAAGTAAATGCCGGATGGAACCTGATTGCCTGAAAAATGTTTTCCATCCCATGAAAAACTATGTATACCAGCTGA
>Ga0207989_1001489_pt1 | contig 11613 bp, 9 predicted proteins | sample ETNtaG_7_FD_185777 | JGI IMG/M metagenome (GOLD analysis project Ga0207989, IMG submission 185777) | Marine microbial and viral communities from oxygen minimum zone, Eastern Pacific Ocean - ETNP201406SV65 (SPAdes) (version 2) | ecosystem: Environmental > Aquatic > Marine > Oceanic ... | reverse complement strand
CAGTCATGCTTTAACTAGGGATACTTGCTCTCTAACTAGAATGGGCGGTTCTAATAAAATTAACGTAATTCCTCCAACTGCATGGGCAGAAGTGGATTGCAGAATATTGCCCGATAGGCCAGCAGAAGAATTTATAGAAACATTTAAAGCTCTAGTAGCTGATACTGGAGTTAAAGTTGATTTGATCATGGCTTTTACTTCGGCCATATCTCCAACTGACTCAGTTTTATTTAAAGCCATTCAAGAATTTGCTCAAGAAGAATACCCTGGCTCTAGAGTCGTACCTTCAGTAAGTACTGGATTTACTGATAGCCACTTCACTAGGGATTTAGGTATTGCCAGTTATGGTTTTAATCCTCTGATTTCAGTTGGTGATGAATATTCTTCAATTCACGGTAATAATGAGAGAGTAAATGAAAAGGCCTTTAGAAGAAGTGTTAGTGATTTGAGCGTTATTCTTAAGAAGGTAGTCTATGATTAAGTTAAATGCATAGATTCTTTTTTTTAATATATTTTATTCTTTCAGGTCATGTATTTTCTGCAGACTTTATTGATTTAGATATAGACAATTCTAAATTCAATTTTTCTAAATATACCAAGTTACAATTTCCTCAATGCTTTGATAATTTAGGAATCTCAAAGGATTTCTTTCAACCTGATTTATTAGGAACATTCAACGAAGATTTATCCAGTCGAAATAAAAAGACTTTAAGGAAACAAGGAAAGAGCATTAGGAATTATCACTCTAAATTAGTAAAGCTAAGACAAGAAAAAGATAATGAGTCAATTTTAAGAATTTCTCGTGAAGCCATGAGTTTTATAAATGGATCCTCTATTTTTGATAAAGAATTCTTAATTAAATACAAGCCTTTTTCAAGGGGATACGACCGATTTATCTTAAATGGTGTACCGTTAGATTTTCTTTCTTCACAACAATTCTCTGCCTTAATGATATCTAGTATCGCTTTAGAAAGTGCAAAAGACCAAGGTTTACATAATTTATCAAAAGAATGGACAAATACCGGATTAAAAATAAGTAGATGGATTTTTGAAAATCGAGGATGCTCACAAATTTTAAGCACTGCTTACGACATACCTAATATTAAGATCAAAAGATTAAGGGTAAATAACCTCTGCTCTCTCTTACACAATACAGAGTCTTATTTTGCAGAAAATTTACTATTGGACTCCTTACAGAAAGAGGATTACAAAAGTGCTATTGCCTTTGCTTCCCTTTCAATAATTGATCAAGAAATAACCCCAATCTCTCAAAGTTCATATGAGTCATCTGCGTTTGTTAGGTTAAATAATTTAGTTAGGCTGGCTTATTCAGCAAAGAAGGAAAAGAGCTGGTGCTTAGCTTATAAAGGAAATGACAGAGCTATATCTCTAGCTAAAGAAATAGGAATAGAGCCTTTGGAAGCTTGGTTGAAGGCAAGAGACTTTGCTGCAAATTATTATAAACCAGATGAAGAAGACCTTTGGTCAACTAGATACGGTAGCGCCGGTGATAAGAAAATAGGGATTGCTATTCCTATTGAACAAGTACATCCAGTTTATCCTTTAAGATTACTCCAAAGAGGAATAGAGGGGTGCGTGATGTTAAATTTCACAGTAAACAAAGAAGGTAAGACTGAAGATATAAAAGTAGAATGGACTACAGAAGATGGATTTAGTGAACCTGCTATCGAGTCAGCTAAGACTTATACTTATTCCATTCCTAAGACAGGAGAAGAAACTACAAAAATTTTTAATTACAAGACAATTGTTGTATTTAAGATACAAGACCCTAATAAAAGTAATGACTATGTCCCTGCAGGTTGTGAATAATTCAATAAAGAATTAATTAATAGGGTCGATAGGAGTAGGGCACGGAGCTTCCTTTTGTATTAATTCTGCTGCATGTAAACATAGATCTTCTCTATACATTTCTGAATAAATTTGTATTCCCGTAGGCAACCCATTGTCAACACCCATTGGTAAAGCTACAGATGGAATCCCTAGACAGTTTGCTGGAGCAATGAACATGAAGCTCTCTTTGAGCACTTCGTCCCCAAGATTAGGGTCTAAATCAGTATCAATGGGCCATTGCAGATTACACCATGTTGGTCCTATGCAAACGGTATAATCTGTTAAAAATGCTGACCATAACCTTCTTAGCCTTCTTCTTTCTAGTAAAGCTTGATCAAGAGGCATATTACTCCATTCAGATTCATTAGTTCTTTTTAAATAAGCTACTGTTTCAGGCTTAAATATTTCTTCAGGCACAACTTCAATTACGCCTTGATTTAAAATAGCACTCCAAATTTCATAGACTCTTTCAACTTCAGGTGCTTCAACTTCTTCAACTTGCCAACCTTTTGATGACAATATTTCACCTGCTTTGTCTATTTCTATTTTCGTTGATTCGGGGAGATTTATATCGCTTACTTGTTTGATTAAAGCAGCTTTAGGTTTGTCGGGAAAATCTCCTACTAGTGGTACGTCAACGGACTGAGGGTCATCAATATGTCTACCTGCCATAACGGATAGTCCTAATCTTAAATCTTTAACAGATCTGGCCATAGGCCCGTCAGTTAAAAATGAACCTGCAATACCAATATCTTCGAAAGGAGCTATTGTTCTAACAAAAGGAATTCTACCTATCGAGGGTTTAAGAGCAGTAATGCCACAACAATAAGCAGGATTGCGCAAGGAACCACCTATGTCATTACCTATTCCAAATGGACTCATTCCTGTCGCAATGGCAGCTCCTTCACCGCCACTTGAACCTCCAGGTGTTTTTTCTTTGTTCCAAGGGTTAAATGTCCTTCCTCTTAATGGGTTATCAGTATCTAGGCGTAATCCCATTTCTGGTAAATTAGTTCTACCAATTGGTATCGCGCCTGCTCCTAACATTCTATCCACTAAAGGAGTATTTTTGGGTGGCATAGAGTCAGCAAGGGCAGGAAGACCATTAGTTGTAGGAGTGCCAACAAAATCTATGTTTTCTTTAATAGTAATTGGTACGCCATGGAAAGGTCTATTCCTTTCATCATCACTCGCATTATCTGCCTTTTTAGCTAATTCAGTAGCTGACTCTTCAAGAGTTACAGTGATGGCATTTATTTCAGGATTTACTTCTTCTATCCTTTTAAGATGAGTTTCAACAACCTCTTTACTTGAAACTTCTTTGGATTTAATGAGTTCGGCTAACTCAGTAGCACTTTTCTGGTTCAGTTCATGCATAAGACTACTCCTAGAGTATATTTATTTTTTCTGCCACAACTCTTTCTAAGTAAGGCGAAGGTTTAAATTCGGGTCCAAGTTCCTTTTCAGCATTTTGAAGCCAAGCTAAAACTTTATCGTAACCAACTAGGTTTCCGTAGAACATTGGTCCACCTTCATACACTGGCCAACCGTAACCATTAGTCCAAACGATATCGATATCGCTTGCTCTTATGGCCATGCCTTCTTCTAAAATTTTGAAACCTTCGTTTATCATTGGGTACAAGCAACGCTCAAGAATTTCTTCTTTGCTTATATCTCTCATTTGAATTTGACGTTCTTCTCCAAATTTCTTTATTAATGCTTCTACTTCAGGGTCAGGTGATTTGTTTCTATTTTCATCATAAACATAAAAACCCTTTCCTGATTTTTGTCCCAATCTTCCAGCTTCACACAGAACATCTCTTAGCGTTTCCCCATTTGAAGTTTCTTTATTCCATCCGATATCTAATCCAGCTAAATCAGACATAGCAAAAGGGCCCATTGGGAATCCAAAATCAAAAAGAGCGTCATCAATATCCCAAGGTAGGGCACCTTCCAAAATTAGCTTATTAGCTTCTCTTTGTCTTTGCGCAAGAATTCTGTTCCCTACAAAGCCTGGGCAAACACCAACAACCGCTGCTATTTTTTGGATTCTCTTAGCAATCGCTAGAGAACTAGCAACAACTGATTTAGAAGTCTTTTCTCCTCTAACTATTTCTAACAATCTCATAACGTTAGCAGGGCTGAAGAAATGAAGTCCTATAACGTCTTCGGGTCTCTTGGTTTCTGCTGCTATTTCATTTACATCCAAAGCAGAAGTGTTGGAAGCTAGGATAGCTCCTTCTTTACAAATTCCATCAAGCTGTTTGAAGATATCTTTCTTAAGATCCATATTCTCGAAGACGGCTTCAATAATAAGATCTTGCGTGTTTAAAGAATCTAAAGTTGTCTGTCCATCAATAAGACTCATCCTTTCTTCTACTTGTTCAGAAGTTATCCTTCCTTTAGCTGCAGTGTTCTCATAATTCTTTCTTATTATGCCTAATCCTTTATCTAATCTTTCTTGGCTCTGTTCAATAATAGTTACAGGAATACCAACGTTCGCAAAATTCATGGATATACCACCGCCCATGGTTCCGGCCCCAATTACACCAACTGATTCAATAGATTTTATTTCCGTATCCTTTTCTATATCAGGAATCTTAGTAACCTGTCTTTGTGCAAAGAATATATAACGTTGAGCAGCTGATTGAGAACCAGTCATTAGTTTCGCGAAAAGATCTTGCTCAACTTTTATACCTTCTTCAAAGGGAAGATTCACAGCAGCTTCTACACATTGAATGTTGTATTCAGGCGCTAAAAATCCTCTAGTCTTTCTAGCAATAGACTTTCTAAAATCAGAAAAAAGGGCTTCATTTCCTTTATCTGATTTAATCTTATCGTCAGCATCTCTAACCTTAACTAGAGGTCTGTTTTCAGAAACAATTTTCTTAGCAAATGAAACTGCACCTCCTAATAAATCATTTTCATCTGCCATTTCATCAACCAGTCCCATTTCTAGGCACTGACTTGCAGGTACGTGTTCTCCGCTCGTCATCATGAGTAAGGCTTTAGCGGCTCCAACTATCCTAGGCAATCTCTGCGTTCCTCCAGCTCCAGGAAGCAGTCCTAAATTAACTTCAGGAAGCCCACATTTTGATGACGGCACTGCTATCCTGTAGTGGCAAGTAAGAGCTACCTCTAAACCTCCTCCTAGAGCTGTTCCGTGTATTGCTGCTATTACTGGCTTTGGGGAATATTCAATCATGTCTTGCACTTCATATAATGAAGGTCCTTTAGGGGCTTGGCCGAATTCAGTTATATCTGCTCCCGCTATAAAAGTTCTACCCTCACAAATAATTACAATCGACTTTACGTCTTCATTCTTAATTGCAGATCCTACGCCTTCGTTTAATCCTTCTCTGACGTTTGCTGAAAGAGCATTCACTGGAGGCGAGTTTAAAGTAACCACAGCTACTTCATCTTTTATCTCTAAAGTGGTGACATCATTAATGGTTGTCATAATTATTTCCTTTTAAATATTGGGGTTAACTATGCTAGCCTAATAATTAACAAAAAAATACTATTTATATAGGTATAAGATAACTGTAAGATTAAACGCTTTAAATTTAGATGAGCAAGGATAGAAGATGACGGAAACTTTGAAATTTGGCAATTTAACCGTAGCAAAAGAATTAGACGAATTCCTAAGAAATGAAGTAGTTGAAGGCATTGGTGTTGATGCTGATAAATTTTGGGATTCCTTAGAATCTATCCTTGATGATTTTGTACCTAGAAATAAAGAACTATTAAAAAAACGAGAAGATATCCAAGAAACAATAGATGAATGGCACTTGTCAAGAAAAGAGGAACCACATGACCATGAAGCCTACGTAAATTTCTTAAGAGAGATTAATTATCTTCAAGAAGAAGGTGATGATTTTAAAATTTCAACAGAAAACGTTGACGATGAAATAAAAACTATAGCTGGAGCACAACTTGTGGTCCCAGTTATGAATGCAAGATTTTCTTTAAACGCTGCCAATGCCAGGTGGGGAAGTTTATATGATGCTCTATATGGAACAGATATGATCTCTGAAGATAACGGTGCAGAAAGAGGGGGCGCTTATAATCCCATTAGAGGAGATAAGGTTATCGAGTTTTCAAAAAACTTCCTAGATGAGTCTGTTGCTTTAAGCTCTGGATCTTACACTGAAGTAACTGGCTTTAAGGTTAACAATAACAATTTAGAGGTTACTTTATCTGATCAATCAACTGTAGATCTAGAAAATAAAGATCAGTTTATTGGTTACCTAGGAGATGCCGATAATCCTACTGGAATACTTTTAAAAAACAATAACTTACACGTAGAAATTCAAGTTGATAGAGAAGATTCAGTTGGCAAGGATGATCCGGCAGGAATTAAAGACGTGATGGTTGAGTCAGCTGTAACAACTATACAAGATTTAGAAGACTCTGTGGCCGCAGTTGATGCTGAAGATAAGACAATAGCTTACAGAAACTGGTTAGGTTTGATGAAAGGAGATTTGAAGGAAACATTCGTAAAAGGAGATCAAGAGATGACAAGGTCTCTCAATCCGGATAGAGAATACACTAAGGCTAATGGAGAACCTTTAAGCTTACCTGGAAGAAGCGTGCTCTTAGTTAGGAATGTAGGTCATTTAATGACGAATCCTGCGGTTTTGGACAAAGGTGGTAATGAGATTCCTGAAGGGATTTTAGATGCCATGTTTACAATTTGTATTGCTAAACACGATTTAATGAAGACAGGAAATTTAAGTAATTCTAGAGCAGGAAGTGTCTACATCGTAAAACCGAAAATGCATGGCCCTGAAGAAGTTCAGTTTACTTGTGACTTATTTGCCGCCGTTGAGAAGGAACTTGACCTAGAGCCACTAACTGTAAAAGTGGGTATTATGGATGAAGAAAGAAGGACAACTGTCAATCTTAAAGAATGTATCAGAGCCGCAAAAGATAGAGTTATATTCATCAATACAGGATTCCTCGATAGAACTGGAGATGAAATACACACAAGCATGGAAGCGGGGCCGATGATTCCTAAAGCTCAAATGAAGCAGCAGCCTTGGATAAATGCTTACGAAGATTGGAATGTTGATGTTGGCCTTGAATCTGGGTTTAAAGGAAAGGCGCAAATAGGTAAAGGTATGTGGGCAATGCCTGATGAAATGCTGGGAATGTATGAAAATAAATCCATGCATCCAGAGGCTGGAGCTAATTGTGCTTGGGTTCCTTCACCCACCGCTGCTACTCTACACGCCATTCATTATCATCAAGTTTCAGTAAGTGACAAACAAGAAAAGATTAAATCAAGGAATAAAGCTGATCTTAATGACATTCTTACCATCCCTTTGTTAGAAGACCCTTCTTCATTAAGCAATAAAGATATACAAGACGAGTTAGATAACAACTGCCAAGGTATTTTAGGCTATGTGGTTAGATGGGTAGATTTAGGGGTAGGTTGCTCTAAGGTACCAGACATTAATAACGTTGGCTTGATGGAAGATAGAGCAACTTGCAGAATATCAAGTCAACATATAGCTAATTGGCTTCATCACGATCTATGTTCGGAAGAGCAAGTTATAGATACCATGAAAAAGATGGCAGTAATCGTTGATAAGCAAAATGAAGAGGATCCAGAATACTTAAACATGTCTCCTGATTACGAAGGTTTAGCCTTTTCTGCAGCTTGCGATTTAGCTTTAAAAGGCAGAATACAGCCGAGCGGTTATACAGAACCAATTTTGCATTCTAAAAGGCTTATATTTAAGTCTTAAATAGCTAGAAGAATACACACAATTCCAGTTGACCTAAATTGGGGTTAATTTAAACTGGCTTTAGGTAATTTTTTATAGAGGTGTTATGAAAAAAATTATTACAGCTTCCTTATTGCTTTTTTTTAGCCTTTTCTCATTATCTGAAGATCTACTATTAATGTCTTGTGATCATAAAGCTTCTATGACGCAAGATATGCTGACTAAAGTTCTTAAACATAGAGATTCTGCATTTAATACTTGTCTAAGCTGTCAGGGGTCTAGTTGTTCTATGAAAACTTGGCAAGATAAAGAAAAAAATAATGAACTAATTTGCAAGAGATTATTCTGCACTCCTAATTTCATAAGCCATGGTTACGTGTTGCCTGGTGATACTCCTAGTGGAAAGAGTTCTTTTACTTATACATATAATATCTCTCAAGAAGGTCTTCTAACAAACATCAACATCCTGGAAGTAACTGGTGTTTACAGCAAAAGAGATGCAAAAAAGTTTTTAAAGGCTTTAACAAGAAAAACTAAATATGAACCTATAATCTTTCAAAAGAAGTCATATGAAATAAATAACTTAACTTCAAGTATGTCGATAAACACAATGTGGGAGGATAGAGATTAAGAATGAAAGGGTACTGGATAGCAAGATGTCATGTAACTAACGAAGAAGAGTATGGGAAATATATAAAATTAGCAGGGCCTGCCATTGAAAAATATGGCGGTTGTTTTTTGGTCAGAGGAGGGGATCAAACAGAATTAGAGGGTGGTAAGTACGAAAGAACCGTTATGGTCGAATTTGAATCCAAGGAGCAAGCGATGAAAGCTTATGAATCTGAGGAATACAAAGAGGCTTTAGAAATAGCTCTAATCTCTTCTGAAAGGCATCTGGTAGTTGTAGAAGGAGTTTAAAGATTTAAATCTTTAACTTATTTTGGAACCGTTCATTGGTGTTTTAATAATTTGTGTGGCCGCTTTTTTGGCAGGCAACCTAAATGCACTTGCTGGAGGAGGTAGCTTCATAACTTTACCTGTATTGATATTTTTAGGCATTCCTCCTATAACTGCCAATACAACAAGTGCCGCTTCTTTATTGCCGGGTTACTTAGGTTCAGTTATTGGATTCAAAAATCTTTATCGTGATTTGGATCGTAAACACATAATAACGTTAACCTGTATAGCTGGTTCAAGTTCAATTCTTGGAGCTTTGTTGTTAATAAATACGAAAGACGAAGTGTTTATATCCTTTTTACCTTGGTTAATTTTACTTGCCACTTTACTTTTTATTTTTAACCCAAAAAGAACCAAGAAGAAAGGAAATCATAGTAATTTACCGCAGTTTCTTGGCGTAACTCTAGTAAGCATTTACGGCGGATATTTTAATGGCGGCCTAGGAATAGCTACTTTAGCAGTCCTTTCTTTAGGCAGGGAGATGACGATTAAGCATTTATCGGCCATTAAATCTTTCCTTTCTTTTCTTTTAACCTCTGTATCGGTTAGTATTTTCTTTATCAGCGGCTTTATAGAATGGCAATATGTCTTTTACATGATGGGTTTTTCTGCAATAGGCGGCTTTTGTGGTGCCAAGTTAACCCAGTCTCTTCCAGAGGGAGTTGTTAGGAAATTTATTATCTTTACTGGCTTTCTTGTAAGTATTCTTTTATTTTTGTATTAACAATATTAATGAAAATTTATATAGCTTTATTCCTTCTCTTTTCTGCTTCTGTTTATGCTTTAGATGGAGAGGGCCTTTCGCAAGACAATTGTGCTTCTTGTCATGAAAATAAAAACCTTAATTTGATCTCTCTAGCATCAATGTCCTACTACTCTCAATCCGATCTACAAAATGTTTTAGAGAAAGGAAAAATGAAAAGCCAAGCTCAGGACCTTTCTAAAGAGCAAATAGAAGCTATAGCTCGGCATCTTTCTAAAGGAGAAACTTATAATAATGCTGTCACCTATAATTACTGCAAACAAAAGCTTTCTTCAGACTTATTAATAGGATCTAGCTGGACTAGCTGGGGCTATGATGCTTTTAATACAAGAAATCAAACTAATACAAATATTGATGCAAGCAATGTAAAAGAATTAAAACTTAAATGGTCCTTTGGGATAGGTGCTGAAGAGGTAAGAGCTCAACCAATAGTAATAGGAGGATTAGTATTAATATCAGGATCAGACGTTTTATACGCCTTGGATAAAAAAACGGGTTGTGTTTATTGGGAATTTCAATCAAAGGCCAGGCTAAGAAATGCCCCTGCCTTTGATGTGCTTACCAAAGATGCTTTGTATGCAGTAGATACAGATTTCATTGTATACAAGATCAATGTCTTGGATGGTGGACTTATCTGGGAAACAATAATACCTAAAGACAAGGAGTCTAATATTGCCTCTGGATCACTTATTCAAATTGATAAACTCCTTTTTGTTCCTATTTCAACTTATGAAACTGCTCTTGCTATCAACCCGAAACATGAATGCTGTAAAAGTAGTGGAGGAATGGCAGCTCTAGATACTATAAATGGCAAGATATTATGGAATCATAGGATATTGGATGAAGCTAAGTTTATAAAAAAAGGTCTTCTAACAAGAACTAAAAAATATGCTCCAGCAGGAGCTGCCGTTTGGAATGCTCCAGGCGTAGATGTAGAAGATGGAAGGGTATTTTTTGGAACTGGACAGAGCACACAATCTCCAGCTTCGGAATTTAGTGATGCCATTATTACTTTAGATATAAGCTCAGGAAAAAAATTGTGGTCCACGCAAACCTTGTCTGGCGACGCTCACAACGTAGGATGCGAAATTCCAGTAGTAAGAAGCATGACTTGTCCGGAAGAAAATGGACCTGATTTTGATTTTGGAGCTTCTGTTATTCAGTCTGCTAGTATTAAAGGTAACAAGATTCTCTTTGCAGGGCAAAAATCTGGTTGGGTCTTTAGACTTAATCCTCAAAACGGAAAGATAGATTGGAGAAAGAGAGTAGGCAGAGGTGGAACTTTGGGTGGAATTCATTTCGGTATGGCGACAGATAATGAGAAGTTATATGTCCCTATATCAGATAGGCAAGTTGGCAGAGAATATGACATGGGCCCGCAACCCGGACTATACGCTTTAGATTTTGAAGAAGGAAAGATTTTATGGTCTTATCAGTTGGATGACATCTGTCAAGACAGAAAGGCGTTACATGGAGAGGGGTATTGCACTGTAGGATTTTCTGCACCTATATCAGTAGCCAATAATGTTTTGTTTGCAGGTTCTTTAGACGGAAGGTTTTCAGCTCATTCAACAGCTACTGGAAAGAAATTATGGGAATTTGATACTCTAAGGGAGTACAAGACTGTCAACGAGTATCCTTCTGTAGGGGGATCAATTGATGCTGCGGGTCCTGTTATCGTTGACGATTGGGTATTTATGAATAGTGGATATTCACAACATGGTCAAATGGCCGGAAATGTTATTTTGGCTTTCTCAAATAAAAAGATAAAAGAATAGTAAAGATGGTTATTTATGGCGTAGCTCTATTATCCTTTTGCATGGTCTTAGGAATTATCTTAGGGGAGTTGTTAGGCAGGCTGTTTGGGGTTGATGCCAATATTGGAGGTATTGGTATAGCTATGCTCTTATTAATTTTTCTTTCAGATTACTTTAAGAAGTCCTTTAGATTAGGCGATATTACAGAAAAAGGAATTACTTTCTGGAGTATGATTTATATTCCAATTGTTGTTGCAATGGCTTCAAAACAAAATGTTTTGGGGGCTATAGATGGAGGCTTAGTCGCGTTATTTGCTGGAGGAATTGCCGTTCTACTTTCCTTTTTAATGATTCCAATTTTAAGCAAGATAAAGAAATGATGGATTTATTAGAAGTCATAAACTCAGTGCTTTCTAAAAATGGACTCATTACCTCTTTTATTTTTGTAGGTTGCATTGTTTGGGTTTCTTATTTTATTTCAGATAAATTGACGGATGGAAAATTCCACGGCTCAGCATTAGCTATTCTTTTAGGGCTTTTGTTTGCTTATTTA
>Ga0207989_1001471_pt1 | contig 11678 bp, 18 predicted proteins | sample ETNtaG_7_FD_185777 | JGI IMG/M metagenome (GOLD analysis project Ga0207989, IMG submission 185777) | Marine microbial and viral communities from oxygen minimum zone, Eastern Pacific Ocean - ETNP201406SV65 (SPAdes) (version 2) | ecosystem: Environmental > Aquatic > Marine > Oceanic ... | reverse complement strand
GTAATATATGCTGAATTTTCAGATCTTATGTCAACTTTAATCATTCTTCCATTCTCCTTATTGTTATAACGTAGTTTTCTTTTTTATACATAACATCGATATCTCTTTCTGGATTCTTATCCAGCCACATACCTCTACCAATTTCATGTATACTCTTATGCTTATCAATAAAGTCTTCGAATATTTTACTTAATTTTAATATATTCATTTGTTTGTTTCCTTTCTTTGCTTTCATAAATCCTATATAATCACATATAATAGCTTTGTCAACCCTTATTTTTTCTTTTTTTGCCTTTTTTCGCTTTTATTTAAGCTCTTTTTATGCCTTCCAGGGCGCTTCCTAGGTTGTTGGTCATGATAAGTATTGACCCCGAAATTAGACTTTTTAGCCACTTATATCTGTAGTTGGAATATATGATATTTTTCCATTAATATATTGTTTTAAGTCCCCGCCACAATTTACACATCTATAATATTCTCTGGTTATAGATATTAACATGGTTTTTTCTGCGCAGGAAGGACAAATACCTTTAACAACTTCTGTTTTTAAATTTATGTCTCCAAACATTGGTCTGTCATTTCTGTGAGTTGATTTTTAAACTTTTTTCTATCATAAACTTTTTTATCTTTTACCACACGCTGATGGTAACGTCCATCACTTAATTCTTGTGCTATAGGATTTTGCTTATTTCTTGGTCTATTTTTTTTAAGGAAAAAAGCGTATGTTTTTTTATTCACTTTCTAAACACTTCTTTTTTCCCCATTTAAAACTTTGGGTTAATGATCTTTTTTCTTGAAATTTGTCATTTTTAGAGTCTGTTTCAGTTACACCAACTTCAACTGTAGTTTTATCCGGACATACACTATTACATCCACCTAAAAACACCATTAATGTTAAAAGAGAACATACTAAAGTAATTGAAACAACATACTTAGTCATTGTTCTTTTTTTTCTTTTTTTTCTTTTCTAATTTCTTAATATTTCTCTTAACAAAATTAGTATTCTTTTTAATCTGTTTAAATAAAACAATTTGACCCTGTTGAAGTTTAATTACAGCCTCCTTCATGTTCCATGTTTCTTTAAGGTTCCAGCCAACCAATGCTATTAAAGCAGCTAAAGCTAAACCTACTATTTTATCTTTTAAATCCATTATTGACATCCCTCACATTCTCCTGTGTCGTCTATTACAAGACCACCATTGTTTTCGTATGTTGAATCTTCTGCTTTATCTTTACCATTTTTACATTCACAATTTTCACAAGCGCATGTTCCGTATACGTCTGCGTGTAAGTCTCCATTGCAGTGACAATCGTGATGACATTTTTTACATTTAACCATTTTTGGCCTCGTTACATGTTGGACAGGATTTTTTATATCTTGAGTGAGTGTTGCATACAATTTTTTTTAATGTAACTACAGGAACTTCCTCCTGTAACTTTAAAGGTGGTTCTTTTTTATCTTCTGGTAATCCACTTGCTAACCATCCTAAAAACTTTTTAAAAGGCCAACAAATAATTTTTTTAATCATCTTTTTTCTCCTCAATATTGTAGAAGAACTTATCAGTATCTTCTGTTTTCCATTTATCGGTATTTTCAACATTCCAATCGCTAGTTTGGACTTTCCAATCCGGTACTTCTTTTCTTACCGTAAAGGAAGGTATATCCCAAAGGATACGATTGTTGGGTTGTGCTGCATAATTTCCGTCCTCTAAAGCGAGAACGTGTGCGCACTTATGTTCGTGCGATATTTCTGAATGATCAGTATCTACTATATTACTCTCTGGGTGAGCCCAGTCAACAGTAAAAAGGTACTCCCCAGGATGTAATTTCTTATCTTTTCCAAAATATTTTCCAGACTGACCGTCTAGAATATCATAAGAAGTGACAGCAGGATAATAGCTAAAACAATTCCAGAGCTGTAGTTCATCAAGTCGTCTTCGTGGTACGTCTTTGACTTCGAAACCCCGTTGAATAAACGCGCTAATTGGTAGGCGGTAAAATACTGCACCGTTTTCCATAATAGCGTGAAATAGTATCGGACGTCCTGTAATAGATGCGAGGCCAAATATAATGCAGTCTTCAACTTCTCCATAATGATCCTTAAGATCATAGAGATATTCTCTCCTGATCTGTGAATACGCCACAGGTATGTTTGCATTTAAGTAGGCCATGCATAATAAATTATTTTGTAATTAAATGATATATAATTATGACAGCAACTATAACTATAGCCGTAGCTCTTTTATTAGTTATAGCTATAGTCCATAATCTTTTAGCTTCTTGTTTTACTTTTTCCATAGTAACCTCCATTTTTATTTTTATTTTATTATACCCCAATTTTTGCCTTTTTTATAGTTAACTTTATTTTTAATTTCAAGCACTATAGCCTTCTCCATAATCTCTTTAACTATCTTTATGTTCTCTTCTGATTTAACTGATAAACAAAGCTCATCGTGTATTTGTATGTGTGGTATAATGCCTCTCTCATATAAATCTACCATAGCTTTTTTTGTCATATCTGCCGCTGATCCTTGAATTAATCTATTCAAAGCTTTGTAAGTAAATGCAGGCGTATAATATTTTTCAAAGTGGTCCATATAATTTTTGTCAACCTTATTCTCTTTATATTTCTCTAGAATTTCAGCTTTGAATGCTTGTCTTGCTTCTTCTTCTGTATACAAAGGCACTTCATTAAATCTATTTGTCTCTGGATTCCATTCTCTATCAGTAGTTTCCCATTTATTAAATCTGCAAAATCTGTCATGTAAAGTAAATAATAATCTATTATCTTTTGAAAATTGAATAAGATCTTGTGAAAGCTGTCTTACAAATGGAACCTTGTTATGATACTCATCAAACAATTTTTTTGCATTTATTCTATCTAGACCTAACTCTTTTTGTAATTTTAATTTACCCATACCATAAAATAAACCTAGATTAATTGTTTTAGCTTGTGTTCTAGAAATTTTTGCCATGTCGGCAACAATCTGGTGAAAGTCTGCATCTTCTTTATCAAACTCTTTATGTAATTCGTCTGTTCCCGGTAAACCTAACTTGATAGCATAGTGAACCACGATCCGTGGTTCCTGTTGCGAGTAGTCAAGACTCGTCCACTCGTGTCCTTCTTCTGGTAAAAACATTTCTCTCATCTTTTTACCCATGAATCCTCGTGCTGGAATCTGTTGTAAATTAGGATTCGACATTGAAAATCTTCCAGTAACCGTTCCTCCCTGATCCGATCTAATTTGATTTATATCTGCATGTATTCTGTCATTGTGTACATAATCTAATAGACCATCTACAAAAGTATTTGCAGCTTTGTCGTATTCTCTTGCTTTTGCAATCATACGTAAACATTTACTCTTATGAGTTTTTAAATAATCTTTTGGAAGCTGCGGCATTTTAGATTTAGGTGTAACTTTGTAATCTTTTATATTCAGGTGATCTAATAAAATTTTAATAGAGGACGCTGCCCATATATCTATTTTCTTAGTTGTTCTTTTTCTGATTGCAGTTACGATTTGATCTCTTCGTTTCTTGAGGTGGTCGCCAAACTTTTTAGCTTTTTGGACATCTATTTTAACTCCTTTAAATTTCATGTCAACTAAACACGGGAATAATTTTGTTTCTAATTCAAATATTTTTCTACAAGTTTTTTGCTCTCCGTCCTCTTTAGTGTATAATACTTCGTCCAATTTTTTATTAAATAAATTCCATAACTTAAAAGTTAAATTTACATCTTGTTTTGCATAATCTTTTACAATAGATGAAGGCAGTCTATGCATGTTGGACATAGGATCTTTCACCATACCACCAGACCATTCTAAAGTTTTTTGTTGTAGATCGTATTTATATTTAGCTTCATTTAAATAATCTTTTGATAAAGAGTCTAACGAATATCTAAATCTATTTTCATCAATAACGGATGCAGCTATCATAGTATCTACAATTCTACCTTTTATCATAGAGCCTGTAACCGCTCTAATCCAACAGACATCGTACATTGCATTATGAAATACTTTTGTAATTTTTTCGTTTTGAAATATTTTCTCGTTTAAAACCTTCCATATTTTTAATTTTTTACCCATGGTAAGTTCTGTATCTGCATGGTGTAGTGGGAAATAAGTAGTATCTTTCCCTGTAGCAACAGCAATACCACAAACAAAACCATCATTTCTGATAGCACCTAATCCTTTTGTTTTTAAATTGGGATCATATGTTTCTATATCGACAGCAACAGTACTAATACCTTTTAAATCTAAATCTTCTGGAGTGTTACACATTATTTTTCTTTCGCTTCATTAGGATAATCTCTATCAATTGCCATATCAATATAATGTTTAGCTTTCAATAAATCTTCCTTCTGGTTTTTTTGTTTGTGGCGACATAAATATTTAATTGCGTTTCCTTCGGCGAAAGGTAAATTATTTTTGTTAATAAATTCTGATGGTTGAATCTCCATAGATTTATAGTGAGTTCCACCTACCTGTTTTTTATATATGTCATCGCTCATATTACAAATTCCAAATAAAGTTTAATTGCAAAATAAAATGTTATCATAAATAATAAAATTTCTTCGCTTGTTAAGTCCATCATTATCTACCTCCTAGTGTATATTTTCCTTGTGATGCAATTGTCCAACAGTCTATTCTTCCTCTGCTATAAGCTACATACTTTAATCTTAATTGTGTGAAATATTTTTCTAATCTTGTTGCTGTTAAATCTACAATTACATTATCGAATGTAAGACCTTTTACTGTATGTATATTTGCATATTTAACTCTGACATCACCTTCTAAATCAAAACCTCTTTGTAATATTTTTTTTATATATTTAATTCTGTCTTCTTCTGTTTTAGTTCTTATTAATACAAAGTCTTTATGGTTAATAGAATCTGGTTTTAAATATTTTTTATTTATTAAATCATTTATTGAGTAGTCTTTCTTAATCCAGTCTTCAAAAGTTGCTTCTCCTTTACCGTGAACAATTACTTTACTGCCTATATAGTCCCAAAAATCTTTTATTTGTTTCAAAGGCATAGGTTTACCTTCAGTAAATTCAGGCCATAATTTATGACATCTTATTTCTTTTTTTGGCACGTGGGCCGTGTTCCCTACATGTGCGAACTCTATACCATGGTGCTTTAAAAATTTCCTCACCCAAGAATCAGAAGGAGTCCCTCTATATGTAAATAAAAAAGTCTCATCGGTATTTTTAATTTTTTCTAATAATGTTTGCATAGCACTGCAATTAGTTTGTAAGCTAGGCAGATAATAGTGTTTACCAATTATACCTTCTGCAGGTTTCCATATTCTTTGATAACCATAATGGTCCCAAATAGGTCTTATAATTTGTTTACATAATTCATTTATTGTTTTACCACATCTAAGACCTTGATCTAATTCCTCTGCATCTTTTGATAGTCTATGATAATAATCTGCATCAGATCCTGCAAATTCAAATATAGTTTGGTCTGCATCTCCAACAAAATAATATTCTTTTACTCTGGTTGCCATTTTATCAAGAGCTTTTCTCTGTGGAACATTACTGTCTTGTGCTTCATCAACAATTAATGCATCTATGTCAGGTTCAATTGCTTTATCAATAAAATCCTGTATCATATCAGCATAGTCACATATATGATTTTCTTTTTTATATGCGTCATATATTTCTTCCATATCCTTTATTGAGTTTAAACTATAAGGTTTGTAAGATGCTTTATCACACTCTCTCCAATGTTCTTCTAGAGTTTTTCCTCTGCCATGTGCGTCAGATAAATATTTATAAAATTTATGTCTATCGTTATTAAACTCCGATTCATTAACTCTTTGAAGTTTAAACATAGAATCTTGTCTTGATAAATTAATGTGGTCTGTATAACTAAATACTTCTTTTTTACCAACCAATCTATTTTTACAAAAACTGTGTATGGTACATATTTTATATTTTAAAGATTTCTTTGTGAGACCTTTTTCTTTTACTTCTGGTAATTTTAATATTGCATCTCTTATTTCAGCCGCTGCAACCCTGGTGTGGGATAAAACTATAATTCTATCATAGGTAAAATTCTTTAATAAATCCAAGTATTTACCTGTTAAAAACCTTGTGGTTTTACCTGTACCCGGGGGTCCTGATATAAATTTAGGCTGTTTCATCTGGCAACTCCTTATATTCTCCATCTACTATTAAATCTTCTTTATCAATTGTTTGTTCTGTCATTCTCCATGACACACACGATTTTTGTTCTTTTCCAAATTTACCGTGATTCTTTTTTGCTTTTAAAACTCTTTGAATTTTAATAACTAGATCAACTCTAGGTAAATTTACTTTTTGTCTATGTAAGTAATCTTCAAACTTATCTAAATTAAATTCTAAAGTACTTTTTTCTTGATTAAAGTAAGGCATACCAAAGTAAGCCAGTTCCTTTTTATTAGTATATACTTTTTCTTCTGTAATATAATTTTTAAAATGTTTTACAAATCTTAAATCTTCTTCTGCATCTTCAACATAGTCTTTAGATTTTTCTCTAGCTTCATATTTTCTTCTCATTATTTCTTCAAAATCTGTAACTTTCATTTCTGGGATCCAGACAGATGCTTTACTAATTACAGCGTCATAAAATAATTTTTTATTTCTAAGTGTTGGGCCATCTACTGTTATTGTTTTTTCAACTGGTTTACCTTGCACTACAGCATTTATTTTTACAAAATATCTATCACTTCCATATTCTGTAATATCCCCAATAGATTCTTTTGCTTCTTCTGTTGTTGCTTCTTTTATACCTATCCAACTAAACAAAGTTGATACTGTTTTTGTAGAACAGCCTATAATCTCAGCAAGTTTAGGCATTCCAAATTTTCTTTTTGCTTTTTTACTACTTGTTCCTTTTGCTTTTCTTTTTTCTACTTCATCATCGTTTGCAGCTGTTGCTACATCATAAACAAAATCATCTATTTCCTTTTCAGTCCATTCTGTGTTTTTTATTAATGCGCCTGCAATTGCAGTGCAGTAGGCATCTCTTTGTCCAGAACTTGCATATGTAATACATAGAGCCGTTGCTAATGCAATTTTACCTACATCAACACTTAAATTGCCAGGATATTCACTTATATCTTGATACCTTTCCCATTTTACAGTTTCGTTTGCTTTACTGTGTTTTGATTCTGGTACTATTGTATAATGTTTTGACTCATGTCTTATTTCACAAAGAGTTAAACCATGAGGAAAACCTTCACAATATTTTTGTAATTCATTTGGTAAAACAAATTGTTTAAATGGTGCTTTACCTTTCCACCAATAGTGGCTACTTGGATTGCCTCTTCTACCAGAGACAGCATCACAAGATTTTATGTAACTTGTTATAAATCTTTTTACTAAATCATTATCTATATCAAGATCTATATCTTGATCTAGTCTTAGTGCTATTTCGCAGTGTGTGTAGTTTGCTCTCCATTCTTCTTTCGTGATCTTAAAATTTGGGTTGGACCAATCACTGACAACTGGTTTACCCTTGAGACAGGGTATAATAACCCTTCCCAGATTTAACCAATCTTCGTAATTAACAGGAGCTTTATCAAACTTCTCATTCATAATTATTAGTGGGCGGGTACACTCTCGCTTAACCGCCCACTCCCGCAGGAACTTATAAATTTAAAGTTCTTTTTGTTTCTTCTTGAGTTTCTGGTTTAACTTTTACTAAACCTTTACTGTTTTTATCAGCAAAGCTTTTAGCAATTTCGTAAACACCCTTATCTGTAACCGGACCAACTTTAGATACATCCCATCCAAACCATGTTCCTTTGTCATTAGACATCTGAACAGTTTTTAGATTATAAATGTGGCTATATGTTGGCGGCGTAAATAAGCCATTCTTACCTTGAAGCTTAAGACCCATCATAATTGAATTCCATTTACGACTAATCTTTAATTGAGTAGCCTTCATAGATATCAACGCTGTTGATGGACTTTTACCCATAAGAATCACAAAGTGATTAACAGTGTTTTCCAGGTAATTACCATTTGGTAATCTATCCTTCCAAGATTTATCACGAGTAGTTGTACTTATGATATCACTATCTACACTATGGATTGCTACAGGAGCGCCAGTGCTTTGACCTCTGTCCTGCCATTCGACATATTGTCTTTCATAATGGACTGGTATAACATTTATACCTTTTGCCCCATCATAAAGCTCTTTGGTCACGCTGTTTACAATCATTCCAGGTTCTGCACCATTAATAAACTTAGCGTTTTGTTTATTAACCTCTGGAGATAATTGTCCTAAAACTTTCAGAAATGGTAACGCAAGGTCTTCTTGCGTCATATTCTGAGAGCCCGCATTTGCATCAGCTTCGAATATATTCGTAGACAATGCACCTGCTTCTTCTTTTTTTTGTACTTGGTTCATGTTTATTGTTTCCTTTTTATTGTTGTTTTATTTCCAACAAATATGTTGAAAAGTTCCGTTGGCATGTCTTTACCTGCCTCAGTACGCTCACGGACTAACGCTTTAAGAGTCATGGGCTCAACCTTCATCTTTTGTGTTGGTTGAAACCCACGCTCTTGTGCAAGAACAGCATAATCAGCTGCCTTGTTTTCTTCGTTGCGACCAAAGGACACGGATATCTCGTTTTTGATTATGTCCCCTAATCCATTGTTACGAAGCCAGTTAAAAGCCTTTTCTTTATTAGCTACAGTAATGTTTGCGCTATAAAAAGGCTTAACATCTACCAGAGATCCATCCATTAATTTTAGTTGAGATAAACCCATCTCAGCCATCATTGTTGGAATAACCTCTCCAGATAAATGTTCTAATTCTTTTTTTGTACTTTTTATATTATCTTCTTGTAAGTCTAGTCTCTTAGTTAAAGATTCTAGTTTTTCTACTTGATCCGCAAGAGACTGAATATTATCAGTTTTCTTCATTGCGTCTTGTTGGTCTTTTTCAAAATCAATCATAATTTTTTAACTCCTGTTTTATAAACTCTACTTCCTTGCAACATTTACGATATCTATTCCACCAAATTATATCAGAAATAAAATCCCAAATTCTAGTAGGCAGGTATATAGTTCCAAAAATAAATCCTAAAAAAGGTTTGTCTCTGTTAAGAGCTTTAAGAGCTTTTTTAGAAATTGATCTGTTTTTTTCTACATCTAAAAAATATTCAATCCATTTTTCTGTAGCTTTTAATCTTTCTTTTAATATGTATCTTCTACTCATCTATTTCTCCTTTCTCGTATAAGTTAATTTCAATAGGATAATATTTTCTTTCTTGTTTATCCCACTTTAATAAATTGTATTTACCATTTGTGATATTAGAAACTATAGAACATGCTACACCTATTATTGCAGGATCTCCTGTTAATAATAAAAAATCTCCTTCTTTAAAATCCTTTAGATTTTTTCTTAATTTATAAATTAAAGGACCAGGAGAAAATATTATTTGAGAAAACTCTGGTAATAAAAATTTCATTCTGCCGAATTGTGAAGCTCCTAAAATGTTTATTTTAGGGCTACCTGCTTGGGTTCCTGGAATTTCCTGAACTACATAAACTATATTTTCTTCTTTCATGCTTGACATATAGTGCATCAAGGTTTATATGTCAACCCATAGAAAGAAGAAAAATGAAATATAAATTTAAAACAAAACCGTATGCGCATCAAATGACCGCATTAGAAAAGTCATGGAACAAAGAAACCTATGCCTACTTTATGGAAATGGGTACAGGCAAAACAAAAGTATTAATTGATAATGCTGCTATGCTTTATGATAAAGGCAAAATAGATGGTGTGCTAATTATCGCACCAAAAGGTGTTATTAAAACTTGGTACGAACAAGAATTACCCACTCACTTACCAGACCACATTGAAAATGTGTCTATTTTGTGGCAGGCAAATATTACAAAAACACAAAAAGAAAAATTAGATTCTTTATTTGAGCCAGAAGAATTACTTCATATCTTAATTATGAATGTAGAAGCTTTTAGTACTACCAAAGGAACGGAATTTGCTCATAAATATATATCTTGCCATAATACATTGATGGTTATTGATGAAAGTACAACTATTAAAAATCCTTCAGCTAAAAGAACTAAAAATATTCTTAAATTATCCACTGAAACTAAATATAGAAGAATAATGACAGGATCTCCTGTTACTAAAAACCCGTTGGATTTATATAGTCAATGTGAGTTCCTTGATCCGTGGTTATTGGACTTTACTTCCTATTATGCCTTTAGAAACAGATATGCAGAAATGAAAACCTTAAATGTGAGAGGTAGATCAATACAAATTGTAGATAAATTTAAAAATTTAGGTGAATTATCTGATCAATTAAAAGAATTTTCTTACAGGGTATTAAAAGAAGATTGCCTGGATTTACCAGAAAAGAATTGGACTAAAAGACAAATTACTTTAACACCAGATCAAAGAAAACTTTACATTCAAATGAAGCAAACAGCACTTGCACACTTAAATGGTAAAGTTACAAGCACCGTGACTGTATTAACTCAATTAATGAGATTACATCAAATCACATGTGGACATTTTACCGCAGATGATGGTAGCACACAACCTATAGATAATAATAGAATCAGTGAGTTGATGAATGTAATATCTGAGATGGAGGGAAAAGCAATTATATGGGCTCATTATCAATATGATATAACAAGTATAATTAAAGAAATTGTCAAGGTCCATGGTCCGGGATCCGTGGTTGACTATTATGGGCTCACGCCTCAAGATGAAAGACAAGATAATATACGTAAATTCCAGGACGACCCTAGGTGTCGGTTTATCGTTGGAACGCCCTCTACGGGCGGCTATGGCATCACTCTGACGGCCGCAAACACCGTTATATACTATTCTAACGGATATGACCTAGAGAAGCGATTACAGTCTGAGGACAGAGCACACAGAATCGGGCAAAAGAAAAATGTAACTTATGTGGATATTATCGCGGAAGACACAGTTGACGAAAAAATCGTCAAGGCTCTTCGTGATAAGATTAATATTGCTTCTCAAGTATTAGGAGAAGAGCTAAAAGCTTGGATTTAATCCAGTAAAACGTAGGACTACACGCGAGGCGCGCGCAAAATTTCAAGTTCAAGTTTTCTAGCCTGTGTGTGAAGCCCTCGACGATTTAATCGATTTATCGCTCGAATACACCCTGCTCTTTCAAAAAATTTAAAAATTTTCATCATTATTTTAAACAGGGCGCCAAGCGCCCTGTTGGTTGGTGATTATTTAACTTCGATTGATCTAGATTTTTTAGATTCTGGAAGAATCTTATTTAAAGTTACTTTTAACAATCCGTCTTTCAACTCAGCACCTTTGATTTCTACATCATCAGCGATGGTAAATACTTTAGAGAAGTATCTTTTAGCAATACCTTTATGGATTACTCCATTAGATTCTTTGCTATTTTTTTCTTCTTTAATAGATTTAATTGTTAATAGATTATCTGCATAATCAACTTTGATATCCTTCTTACTGTAACCTGCAAGCGCAACTTCTATATCGTAAGTTGTGTCTCCAGTTTTTACAATATTGTAAAAAGGAAATGTAGCTGTAGGTGTACGAAAGAATTCGTCGCTGTCGTCCATAATTTTTTCAAAATGATCGAAAATATTATCGAAACCTATAGATACAGGTCTTAATTGATTAAAGATTGATGGT
>Ga0207989_1001464_pt1 | contig 11721 bp, 15 predicted proteins | sample ETNtaG_7_FD_185777 | JGI IMG/M metagenome (GOLD analysis project Ga0207989, IMG submission 185777) | Marine microbial and viral communities from oxygen minimum zone, Eastern Pacific Ocean - ETNP201406SV65 (SPAdes) (version 2) | ecosystem: Environmental > Aquatic > Marine > Oceanic ... | reverse complement strand
AACAATAGAACAAAAAATGAAAATCGAGGAGTAGAAAAATGAAAAAAGGAATATTATTTTCTGTCATATTACTTTTATTTGTTGGAGCATGCGTTAATTCTGGTGATGAAGGAGCGTTATCTAATAATATTGCAGAAAAATCATACATAGCACCAGGGGAACATGATGAATTTTATGCATTTCTTTCGGGAGGATTCAGCGGACAACTGTCTGTTTATGGATTGCCTTCTGGAAGATTATTCAAAATCATTCCTGTTTTTTCACAAGATGCAGAAAAATCCTATGGCTATAATGAAGAAACTAAACCATTATTAAATACATCATTTGGGTTTATACCTTGGGGAGATTCTCACCATCCTGATATCTCTCAAACAGATGGAGTATTAGATGGAAGATGGGTGTTTATTAATGAAAACAATACACCGAGAATAGCTAGAATTGACTTAACAACATTTGAAACAGCAGAAATTATTGAACTTCCTAATTCTGCCGGGAATCATAGTTCGCCTTATGTCACAGATAATACAGAATATGTTGTAGCAGGAACACGCTTTGCAGTTCCGGTTCCGCAAAGGGATATGCCAATTAATGAATACAAAGGAAACTTCAAAGGAGTATTGTCATTCGTTGGTGTAGATCAAGATTCAGGAGAAATGGATCTATCTTTTCAAATTATGATGCCTGGATTTGATTATGATAAAGCACATCCTGGAAGAGGAAAGTCTCATGGATGGATGTTTTTTACCACCTACAATGTTGAAGAAGGCAACACGCTTTTAGAGGTGAATGCATCTCAGCGAGATAAGGACTTTATTGCTGCTGTTAATTGGAAGAAGGCTGAGGAATATATCAAGCAAGGTAAATTTGATACAATTGATAGTAAATATGCGCATAACATTTATGATGAGCATACTCATTCAGCTACAAGCACTATGATGGATAAGGTCAAAATGATTGATCCTGAGAAATATCCTGGCATTGTTTATTTCCTACCTATGCCAAAATCACCTCATGGATGCGACATTGATCCAAGTGGTGAATATATCGTTGGAAGCGGAAAACTATCTGCTAATGTTACAGTGCATTCGTTTTCAAAAATGATTGATGCCATTGAAAATGAAAAGTTTGATGGAGATGCCTATGGCATTCCAATTGTAAACTTTGAAGATGTGTTAGCTGGAGTAGTTAAACAACCAGGACTTGGTCCATTACATACGGAGTTTGATGGAAAAGGAAATGCTTACACTACATTCTTTATTTCTTCTGAAGTAGTAAAATGGAAATTAGGAACTTGGGAAGTGCTTGATAAGAAACCTACGTATTATTCTCCTGGACATTTAATGATTCCTGGAGGTAATTCACAGAAACCATTTGGAAAATACATGGTTGCATTAAATAAGATAACAAAAGACCGTTATCTACCTACTGGTCCTGAGGTAACACAATCAGCTCAACTCTATGATATTACGGGAGAAAAAATGGAATTGCTCCTTGATTTTCCTACTGTAGGTGAGCCTCATTATGCCGCAGGAATTCCAGCAGATCTAATAAAACCTCATTCTAAAAAAATATACAGATTAGAAGAGAATCATCATCCATATGCTACTAAATCTGAAGCTGACACAAAAGTAGTAAGAGAGGGCAGTAATGTGCATATATATCTTACAACAATTAGAACGCACTTTGCTCCAGATAATATTGAAGGAGTAAAGGTTGGTGACACAGTTTATTTTCACGTTACTAATCTTGAACAAGACTATGATGTTCCTCATGGTATTGCAATTATTGGTGCAAATAATGCGGAATTGTTGGTAATGCCAGGACAAACCGAAACATTTGTGTGGAAACCAAAAAGTCCAGGAGTATGGCCATTTTATTGTACAGACTTCTGTTCTGCCTTGCATCAAGAAATGCAAGGGTATGTTCGCGTTTCACCAGCAGATTCAGATATAGGTTTGAGTTGGTCTTTAGGGGAAAGTTGATGAAGACAAGTCTTAGGCTATTAATAAATACTGTTGCCGCTAAACAATAATAGCCTAGGACGCAACTCTTTGGGTTGACAAAAAAAAGGAAAGGTTATGAAAACAGCCATATTTATAGGGTATTGTATAGTAGTCGTAATAGCATGTTTAATAATTTTAGGATACTATGCTGTTCTTTTGACTATGTAGAGATAGTTCTATAAGGAGCTTTTATACTCTTCTTATAGTCTATTAAAAATCATACTATAATTTGAACTTATTATTGTTAAAAATATTGTTCAGATTAATAATGATACGCTAAATGAGATTTTAATATTAATATGATTACTAAGCTGAAAAAGAGAGGCACAATGAAACATTCAGTTAATTATGAAAAAAGAAAATATCCTTCAAGATATATTGTAAAAATAACCGATAAAAATAAAGAATATGAAAAATGGGTGGTAACAACAGATATTGAGAAAGAGATGAAACAGTTTGTAGCAGATAATCCTCATGCAGACTGGAAGATCGTATATGAATATCTAAACGGGTTATAAGGGAGAAAAGATTGTATTCAATAAAGAAATCACAAATAATAATGGTAATAGGATCACTATTGCTACTAACACTATTTTGCGTTCCATTATGGCAAATAACACTCATTGCACCACAATATCCTGAAGCAATTGGAATGAATATATGGATTAACAAGTTAACAGATATGAATCCAAATGATATAAAAAATATTAATCTTCTGAATCATTATATTGGAATGGAAGCAATGCCTGAAATGATGAAAGAGTTTGAATATTTTCCCAAAATTGTACTTGCAATGACTTTTTTTGGAATATTTGCAGGAATAATTGGTCGTAAAAGTGGTTACCTAGCATGGTTTGTGGCTATGTCTATTCTAGGCCTTTTAGGTATGTATGACTTTTGGTTATGGGAACATTCTTATGGCCATAATCTTCATGAAGGCGCTGCAATTAAATTTGTGGATGAGTTTAACCAACCATTATCATATCAACCTCCATTAATCGGAACAAGAGAGATATTAAATTTTACTGCAACTTCTTATCCGGCAACAGGAGCCTATTTATTATTTTGTTCCATGGGACTTGGACTTTATGCTTATTTTATTGATTGGAAGAAGGATCATGATTCTCTTATCAAGTGGAAGGAGAGATATAAACAAAGAAGGAAGAAACGTGCACAAACTGATTAAAATTGTCTTAATCATATTCTTTGTACTGTCTTGTAGTAATCAGATGAGACCGATTAATTACGGACAAGATATTTGTACTCACTGTAAAATGCATATTATAGATCAACAGCATGGAGCAGAACTAGTAAGTCAATATGGTAAAGTATTCATGTATGATTCAATAGAATGTATGATGAATTCTCTAAGCACTCAAAACTTCAATGATTATTCAATGTTCCTGGTAAATACCTATGGAAATCCCTCTGAGTTATCTGATGCTCAACAATGCGTATATATCATTTATGATGGTATTCCAAGTCCGATGGGCGATTACCTTACAGCATTTAGAAGTAATGACGCATTAGATTTATTTGACCATCAAGATATTGATGCTATTTTAACATGGGAAGAATTAAAAAAACAATATGAATAGATTGAGAAAATATTTAACACTTATCTTTCAATTAACATTATTAAATCTTGCTCCCATCAATGCTCAAACTATTAATGTTTGTGATGCATGCTCTTTAACTAACATAACAGATGCTGTTGCAGTCGCTACCATAGGTGATACAATTATTGTAGAAGAAGGAAAATATTTTGAACATGATATTGAAATACGACAGTCAATGACAATCATAGGCAATAATGCAATTATAGATGCGGAGTTTAAGGGTGGAGTATTCCATATATATGCAGATGATACCACAATTACCGGGTTTACAATTAACAATATCAAAAGATCATACACGAAAGATATCGCCGCAATATATGCATTCGGTATCAATAATTTCACATTTACAAATAACATATTTCATAACCCTTTCTTTGCATTACTCATTCAAAGATCAAAAAACGGATCTATTACAGATAATAGCATCTATGGAGATGCTATAGATGAAGTAAGCTCAGGAAATGGTATTCATATATGGCATTCCTCTAATATAGAAATACATAACAACACTATTGAACAAATGAGAGATGGTATTTATTTAGAATTTGTAAAGAATAGTAAGGTTTATCATAACAAAAGTATTAATCATATGAGATATGGACTGCATTTTATGTTTTCAAATGATAATACATATCATCATAACTTATTTGAAAATAATGCAGCAGGTGTTGCGGTAATGTTCTCAAAAAATATCACAATGCAACATAATATCTTTAGAGACAATTGGGGTACAGCATCATTTGGTCTACTTTTGAAGGAAATATATGACGCAGAAATTACAGACAATATTTTTCAAAAGAATACAATCGGAATTAATGTAGAAGGATCTACTCGAATTGATTATAAGAATAATGTTTTTAATAACAACGGCTGGGCATTAAAAATTACTGGAGGATGCTATGAAAATATTTTCACTCAAAATGACTTTATAAATAATTCTTTTGATTTATCTTATAATGGCAGAGTGAATAAGAACCAATTCCACCTTAATTATTGGTCAGAATATAATGGATATGACTTAGATAGAGATGGTGTTGGAGATGTAGAATACCAGCCAGTAAAATTATTTTCCTATATCACAGATAAAACACCAGAATCTATTATTCTGATAAGAAGTTTATTTATTGATATAATCAATTTTTCAGAGAAAGTATCTCCAATATTTATTTCTGAAAAAATTAAAGATAAATCACCAAGTATTAAGATTATAAACGACATATTATGATTCAGATTAAAAAATTGTATAAGAAATTTGGTAAAGTGAAAGCTTTGTCTGGCATAGATGTCAAGGTGCAAGAAGGTAAAATATTGGCTATTACTGGTCCTAATGGTTCAGGTAAGTCTACATTGATTAAATGTCTCCTAGGATTAGTAATTCCAAATCGTGGTTCAATGACTATCAATGATGAAGTGATAAAGAATAAATGGACATATAAAAACAATATTACATATATGCCTCAGATTGTTGATTTTCCTCCAAATTTGAAAGTCCTAGAATTAATTGATATGATAAAGAAGATTCGATCTGATTATCAAACACAAAGTACAAGTGATAGCGAGTTAATCGAGATATTTCATCTCGAACCATTTTTGAATAAGAAGTTTTCCAGTCTTTCAGGAGGAACAAAACAAAAAGTAAACATTGTGCTCACATTCATGTTTGATGCACCACTAATTATTTTAGATGAACCAACATCAGGATTAGATCCGGTATCACTGATAAAGCTAAAAAAATTGATTATAAGCAGACATAAGACTGGCAGTACTTTTATTATCACATCACATATTATGAGCTTTGTGGAATCTATCTCTAAAGAAATAATCTTCTTAATTGAAGGAAAAGTTGCGTTCGATGGTTCTATCAAAAAATTGAAATCAATGACAAAAAAGAACTCTTTAGAAAAATCAATTGCAGAGATAATGGTCAATAACAATGCTTAGAATAATAAAATATAGTTTTTTTGATTTAATGCGCAGTAGGTGGAGTTACATCTATTTTTTATTTTACCTTATCTTAGGGCTTGCAACTCTTTTTCTCAATTCAGATATATCAAAATCAATCATCATTTTGATGAACATTACTATAGTCTTAATACCTCTAATTGGAACAATTTTTGGCGTGATGTATTATTACAATTCAATTGAATTTAGCAGGCTATTATTGGCACAGCCATTAACAAGGAAAACTATTTTTCTTGGACAGTACCTTGGATTGTCTTTAGCGCTATCATCTAGCCTCATTTTAGGATTGGGTATTCCATTCTTGTTATATGGACTGTTGAACTCAGGATATATTATCAATTTTTTAACCCTACTTGTTATCGGAGTGCTACTCACTTTCATTTTTACAGCTATTTCATATAATATAGCACTATCCAATGAAGACAAGATTAAAGGATTTGGTATTGCAATTTTAGTGTGGTTAATCCTTGCTATAGTATATGATGGATTTTTTCTCATAAGTATGATTGTTTTTAATAGCTATCCATTGGAAAAGTTTGCACTCATTGCTACTTTATTCAATCCTATTGATTTATCAAGAATATTAATCATCCTTAAACTTGATTTTTCTGCATTATTGGGATATACCGGCGCTGTTTTGAATCAGTTTTATGGTAGCAACTTAGGGATAGTTGTGTCATTTTCTGTGCTTATATTCTGGGCAATTATCCCTATTAAAAGAATGATTAAAAAATCAAAAATAAAAGATTTTTAAATCTAGAATCTGTAATTTAAGCCATGGATTTAAATGCAAAAGCTGCTGCATTATCTTTCGGTATTTTTTGGGGTGCAATGACAATGATCTTTGCATGGTGTGGTATAACCGAGATTGTTACTTTTTTACAACCATACTACCTAGGAATAGATACTTCATTTATTGGAGGACTGATCGGAGGATTTTGGGGCTTTTTTGATGGTGCAATATGTGGATTTTTAGTTACTTGGCTATATAATAAGCTTAATAATAACTAAGATATTTAATATTATAGCAAATATCTCTTAAGGATAAATCCGTTATGAAAGCACATTAGAATCTGTCCTGTAATACAACTTGATTCAGGCAGGTAAGATGAGTATATCCTACACTCAATTATTAATATCTTCTTACTTTATAAAAATCTCTACCAAATCCTCAGCATAGGCATTTGCGATTTGAATATTAACTATTTTCATATTTATTTGTTCCGCATAATAAAAATATATTCTATATAGTGAATCCAAAATAGTATTGCCATATAAGAATAAAATAACAGCTCCAGCAATGACTCTGAACGGCTCAATTCTTGCTCTTATTTTATGAGAAAAAGGTTCTTTAGCAATAGACTCTAATGAATCTAGGAATTCTGGGTTAGCAATTTGTTCATCAAACATATTAGGATAATTTTTATTACTCATTAATATACTCCTTTAATTGTTCTTTACCGCGTTTCAACCAAGACTTGATTGTATTCTCTTTAATTGAAAGTTCTATAGAAATATCTTTAATACTGTGATCTAAAAAATAAAACATAACAATAGCCTTTCGATAAGTGAACGGTAATTTTTCAATAGCATCTTTTAAGGTAATACTATTAATTAAGTCAAAATCTTTCACAGAACCTTCATACTCTACATCTTGTCCTTTATGTTTTTTCTCTCGATTATATGTGGTCAATGCATTATTGTAAGTAATTCGGTACATCCATGTGTATAGAGAAGAATTAAATGAAAAATTATCCAGGGCTTTCCATATTTTCTGAAAAGACTCCTGAGTAGAATCTTCTGCTAGTACTTCATTCTTAAGAACAAAAAGTGAAATGTTGTATAGCCTTGATCCATATGTATTAATTGCTTGCATAAAAATTTGATGTTTTGTTTTATAATCCAATGTATTTAGACCAAAGTTTCATGTAAAAAGTTGCACTGAAATTTTTATACTTAGTTTTGCAACTTTTTTAACTATGTAGAGTCTAACTAACAAATGAAACAAAAAGGAGAAATTTTCATGAGAACAAAAATATTAATAATCATGCTACTCGCATTAACTGTTGGATGTGGTTCATTTAATGAAGGTCAAGCAGAGTTGCATATCAATAAAAATATTTCAACCGGTCAAGAGCTTTTAGATTTACAAGAAGCGCTTGATAAGGACATTATTTCTAAAGAAGAATTTGAAGAACAAAGAACTAAAATTCTTGAAGGAAATGAGAGTTTTGAAATCAATATTGAAGAGCTTGATGATGGAAGCGAAGCAGTTAAAATACATGTAAATTTTGATGGCAGTTCCGTTAAAATCGATACTAAAGAGGAGTAATTACTATGACTATGGCACAAATAGGCGTACTTATTCCATTTGCAGGAATGGCATTAGTAGGATTTATAATTTGGGTGGGAATGCAAAAAGAAAAACACTCTCGATCATTATTGCACAAAGAAATCATGAATGCAATTGAAAAGGGAGTTGATGTTCCGCTAGTTAAACCTAACAATACTCCATTAGACTACTTGCGTAAAGGAGTGATTTGGGCATTGGTAGGTATCGGTTTAGTAATAGCCTTTGTTGTTGAAGGAGACATTGAGGCTGCTGGAATAATAGGTTCAGTACCTTTTGCAATCGGCGTAGGATATATTGTTTATTATATCTTAGCTACAAAGGATAACAAAAAAGCATAACAAAATTTTCTTAACTAGTTAAATAGAAAAGGTCTCAGTTTGAGACCTTTTCTAATTAAGGGGGTTTTTAGGGCCGGGAAAAAATATATTCGTTTTTTCTTGATAAGACTTGTATGCAGGACGTTTCTGTGCTGAATAATATTCTGATGGAATAGCTCCTGTATGATACACTAATGTTGTATACATCATTCTAGAGGTAAAGAGCAGCCCTAATCCTAGTAATATCCATATAGTTATTGATTCTGTTTCATATAAAAGAATCCAAGATGGAATAGATGCAATGATTAACCCATTCCAAACCATCCATTCAGCAAAATAATTTGGATGTCTAGTGTATTTCCAAAGCCCAACATTACAGACCTGATTTTTCTTTCCTAATTTTTTCATTTCTTTTAAAAAAGATAATTTTTGCATATCTGCAACTGATTCCATTATAAATGCACCAAGCCATATTACACTTCCAATAATTTCAAGCGGTGAAATAGTGCTGTTTGAATTATTTGCAATGATAAAAGCTGGCATTGCTAGGAAAGAAGCATTGGCTAAGCCTTGTAAGATTGCGTCGATTTGCATTGCTAAAGCAGTATTATTCTTTCCTGATCTTTGCCAACGTTGTTTTTGATATTCGTAACGCGGAAATTCTTTATTTAGCATTCCTAGGCTCCACATTTTTAATGAACCAAGTCCCATGCGACCACCAATAAGAATATACATGATACTAATAGCTATAATGCGAATACTATCGCTTTCACCATAGCACCAAGTCAAGATACCAATCAGTGCTACACCCCATGGCCAACCAATATCTACATATGACATACGACCCGTACGCCATATAGGTAAACACACTACAAGTGCAAATAATAATAATTGTGAAAGACCATTGATTAGGCTAATTGAAGCGAATGTTTCTGTGTATAATAATAAAATCCAGCCTAAAAGAAATGGAAGTAGAGGAGAAAAATATTTCATTAATTATAAGCCAAATCCACCACCATGACACATTAAAATTTGTCCTGTGACATAGTTAGATTCAGGAATACAGAACATATAAATTGCACCAGCAGCTTCTTGAGGAGTGCCAGGTCTTCCAAGTGGAATCATTGTTTTTGCTGATTGAAAAACAGCAGAGTTCACTCCAACTTTAATTTTATTTCCTTCAATATTAATCAAAGACTCTTCTTTTTCAGCATCTGCATCAGTTAAACGTGTTTTAATAAGGCCAAATCCTACAGCATTGACATTTACATTATAACGCCCCCATTCTTTTGCCATCGTTTTTGCCATTCCTACTACACCAGCTTTTGCTGTTGCATAATTGATTTGACCAGCGTTTCCAAACATTCCTGAGGTGGAAGATATATTAACTACTTTTCGAAAATTTGTTATTCCTTTTTCTTTTTCTTCAAGAAATAGTCTTTTAATGTGCGGTTGAGCAGCTCGGAGAATTTTAAACGGTGCAGTTAAGTGACAATCCAAGATTGCATCCCATTGTTTATCATCCATTTTTTGAATGACATTATCCCATGTATATCCAGCATTGTTGACTATAATATCTAAGCCGCCAAATGAATCAAGTGCTGTATTAATAAATCGTTCTGCAAAATCATCATCAGTTACACTACCGGCACATACTACAGCTTTTCCACCCATTGCGATAATGTCTTCTGCTGTTTGATTTGCTGGGTCACTATCCAAATCGTTTACAACGATATGCGCACCATCTTTTGCTAACATTAATGCTAATTCACGACCAATCCCACGACCTGATCCTGTAATTAGTGCTACTTTTCCTTCTAATTTATTCCCCATATTTAAAATCCTAACGATTTTCCAATGATCTCTTTCATGATCTCAGTGGTTCCACCATAAATTGTTTGTACTCTTGAGTTGATATAAGCTTTTGCGATTGGATATTCAAGAATATATCCATAACCGCCATGTAATTGTAAGCATTGATCAACAACTTTCAATTCTAACTCTGTTATCCACCATTTAGCCATTGCAGCTTTTTCTGGAGTAAGTTTTTTATCGTTTAATTCAAAGACACATTGATCATAAAATGTACGAGCTATTTCTGCTTCGGTTGCCATTTCAGCCAGTTTAAACTTAGAATTCTGGAAACTACCAATTTTCTGTCCAAATGCTTTACGTTCATGGCAATATTGTATTGTCATCTCTAATACAAATTCTATGACAGCAATTGATCCTGCTGCAATAGACAGTCGTTCTTTTGGAAGGCTTTCCATCATGTAATAAAATCCCTTACCTTCTTCACCTAAGAGATTTTCTTTAGGGACTTTTACATCCTTAAAGAACATTTCAGCGGTGTCTTGTGCTCTTTGTCCAATTTTATGCAGCTTATTTCCACGTTCAAATCCTTCCATGCCACGTTCTAAGACAATTAGGCTAATACCATGAGCTCCATTTTTTGAATCAGTCTTACATGCGACAATCACGAAGTCACTTAGTATTCCATTCGTAATAAAGGTTTTACTTCCATTAACGATATAATGGTCACCCATATCTTTAGCTGTTGTTTTAATAGCTGCTAAATCACTACCACCGCTCGGTTCTGTCATTGCTAATGCACCAATTGCTTCTCCACTACAAATTTTTGGTAGCCAACGTTTTTTTTGTTCTTCATTGCAATGTCTAATGAGATATGGAACGACTAAATCGTTCTGTACAGAGTGTCCAAATCCAGTATTCTCAGATCTAACGCCTTCTTCAATTAAAATGGTATTATAGCGAAAGTCGTCAATACCCATTCCACCGTATTCTTCAGGAACATCTATTCCAAAAAAATTATTTTCTCCAGCTTTGAGCCAGATATCACGTGAGACCATACCATCTTTTTCCCATTGTTCATAGTGCGGTTTGCATTCACGCTCAAAAAAAGTACGCACTGCGTCTTGAAATATCATTTGCTCTTCGGTTAAATTCTCTTTCTTCATAATTATTCCCTCTATTATTTAGTATTGTATGTTACATATTTTTTTATAATTATTCCTTTAGAACTTTTTATATTCTATATCATTTACAAACAAGAGGAAAGTATGACAAATAATAAAATTTTATCTATCACATGTATTGTTGCCATTGCGAGCATTCTAGGGTTGTCTTATTATTGGAATGATTTTATTGGCTCACTTAATGTTAATGTCTCAATGGACAGAGATGCCGCAATAACAGAAGCCCAAGCTGCTACAAAAGATTTTGAAGTATTGGGTGATAACCTTGATGAAGCTTCAGAATATAGCTTTACCTCTAGTTTGCGTGATTATGTAGAATTGAAACAAGGTGGTCGAGAAAAATTTCAATCCATTATCGATAGTGATATTTTTTCACCCTATAACTGGATTGTAAGAACATTTAAAGAAGGACAGGTTGCAGAAGCAACGTTCATGTTTAAACCAGATGGATCTGCTAATGGATATCGTGTT